>JAANMW010001055.1_pt1 | contig 30962 bp, 29 predicted proteins | sample 7279671 | NCBI WGS metagenome assembly JAANMW01 (sample SAMN14094541, study PRJNA606508) | bioreactor metagenome | isolation source: A lab-scale SPAN reactor treating ammonium-rich wastewater day 247 | place: Ireland: Galway | collected 2017-09-19 | reverse complement strand
GACCGGCCGCCGCGGCCCTGTGCCCGGCGGCCATTATTCTAAGCCTGCGTGGCCATTTCTAGCGAGCGATCACGGGCCAGCGAGGCTGAGCAGCAATACTAGCCCTGGACATCGACGTGGAGATGCGCGCAGGGGCGGGAGCGCGCTGAGGGCGAAGTCTTCCCTATGGCTCTGGACGTTCATGACGATCGCCACTGGACTTATGACGACTACTGCCAGCTGCCCCAGGACGGAAGACGCTACGAAGTCATCAGGGGGCAGCTCCACGTGACGCCCGCTCCGCGCACGCTGCATCAGCTTGTGGTGGGGCGACTCTACGAGGCCTTCCTGCCCGTTCAGAGATCCGGTCGCTGCTGGACATTGCTCTCTCCCACCGACGTGCGGGTAGCCGACTGCGACCCCGTGCAGCCCGACCTGATTGTGTTGCGGCGCGAGCAGCGCAAGTTGATCCAGGAGCATTCCATTCAGGGTGCGCCGGCGCTGGTCATCGAGGTGCTGTCCCCCTCCACCCGCCGCCATGATCGCATCACCAAGCTCAACGCCTACGCCCGGGCCGGCATCGAGAGCTACTGGCTCGCCAGCCCCGAAGACGGCACCCTCGAACTCCTGAGGCTCAACCAGGGCAGCTACCAGGTGGCCGCCGCCCTGGGCCCGGGCGAGGTGGCCGAGCCGTCCGACTGGCCGGGCCTCAGGCTGGTGCTGGACGAGCTGTTCGCCCCGCTTCCGGAAGAGTAGCCCTCTACGCCTTCAGCAGACCCACCTTCGCCTTCTGGCCCCTCTCCAGCTCGGTCTCGGCCTGCACAGCCTCGGCCGGCGGCTCGCTCAGCTCGAGCGAGAGGGCCAGGGTTTGCTCCATGATCGTCGCGCGGTGGGCCTGGGCCGCCGCGTCAGCACCGGCGATCCAGACCTTGATGCGGTCGGTGATGGCCAGGTCGGCCTTCTTGCGAAGCTCCTGCACCTGGCGAATCAGGTCGCGGGCGGTGCCCTCGAGCTCGAGCTCGGGGGTCAGCTCGGTGCTGAGAGCCACGATCACGCCGCCCTCTTCCTGGGCGGCATACCCTTCCGGGCTGCGGGCCTCGACCAGGATCTCCTCGGCCAGCACCTCGATCTCCGGGGTCAATCGCACGAGCTGGCCCTCGTGCACCTGGCGGGCGATCTCGCGCGGGTCGGCCTTGGAAAGAGCCTCCTTGATGGCCGGGATCTGCTTGCCGTATTTCTTGCCCATCAAGGGCAGGTTAGGGCGCAGCTGGTAGTCGAGAAAGGAAGCCCCCGGGTCGAGAAATCGCAGCTCTTTGACGTTCAGCTCTTCTTTGATCACGTCCTGGAATCGCTCGAGAGCCTGTCGGTCGCGGGTCGTGGAGGCTCCCACCAGGGCCAGGGCCAGGGGCTGGCGGATGCGCAGGCTGGCCTGGGTTCGGGCCGAGCGGCCCGCCGAGACGGCCTTGATGGCCACCACCGTGTCGTAGACCAGGTCGGGGTTCAACAGGGAGGGGTCGGCCACCGGCCAGTCGGTCAGGTGGACGCTCTCCCTCTGGCCGCACAGGTTGAGATAGATGTCCTCGCTCAGGAAGGGCACGAAGGGCGCCAGCAGCTGGCTCAGCGTCACCAGAGCCTCGTGCAGGGTGGCGTTGGCGTCGGCCTCGCCGTCCCAGAAGCGGTCACGCGACCGGCGCACGTACCAGTTGGAGAGGAGATCGACAAAGCCGGCCAGGGCGCGAGCCGCGCCGGTCACGTCGTAGGCATCCAGCTTCTCACTGACCACCCCGATCAGCTCGTGCAGGGCAGCCAGCAGCCAGCGGTCGAGCGGGCTGCGCTCGGCCGCCGGGCGGGCTCTGGAGCGGTCCACTTTGTTGGCGTTGGCGTTGGAAACGTAGAAATGATAAGTATTCCACAGCGTGACCAGGAACTTGCGACAGGCTTCGCCCACCAGGTCGGCCGAGAAGCGGCGGCTCTGCTCGGGGGGGGCTGAGGTGTAAAGATACCAGCGCAGGCTGTCGGCGCCGTGCTGGTTGAGGATGGTCCAGGGGTCCACGATGTTGCCCAACCGCTTGGACATCTTCTCGCCCTGGCCGTCCAGGATCAACCCGTGACAGATGACGTTCCTGTAGGCGATGCGGTCGAACAGCATCACCCCGAGCTGGTGGAGCGAGTTGAACCAGCCCCGGGTCTGATCGAGGCCCTCGCAGATGAAGTCGGCCGGGAAGGCATTCTGCTCGAAGCGCTCCTTGTTTTCGAAGGGGTAATGCTGCTGGGCAAACGGCATGGCGCCGCTGTCGTACCAGCAGTCGATCACATCCGGAACGCGCTTCATCTTCTCGGGGCACTTCGGACACTGGAACAGGATGTCGTCCACGTACGGACGGTGGGGGTCGAAGGGCGTCTTGAGCGGGGTCAGCGAGCGCTCGGCCAGCTCGGCGAAGGATCCCACCATTTCCTTGTGGCCACAGCGGCACACCCAGATGGGCAGCGGAGTTCCCCAGTAGCGGGTGCGCGACAGGGCCCAGTCCACCAGGTTGTTCAGCCAGTCGCCGTAGCGCCCGTTCTTGATATGAGAGGGGATCCAGTTAATCTCCTGGTTGCGCTCGATCAAGCGCTCCTTGAGGCGGGTGTTGGCGATGAACCAGCTGTCGGTGGCGTAGTACATCAAGGGACTGGAGCAGCGCCAGCAGTGGGGATAACTGTGCAGGTAATCCTCGCGCTTGAAGAGCAGGCTTCGCTCCTTGAGATCGCGGATCACGGCTTTGTCGGCGTCTTTGAACCACATGCCGGCAAAGGGACCGGCTTGCTCGAGGAACTTGCCGTCGATACCCACCGAGTGCACCACGGGCAGGTCGAAGCGGCGGGCCATCTCCAGGTCGTCGGCGCCGAAGGCGGGAGCGATGTGCACGATACCGGTGCCGTCCTCAGCGGTCACGAACTCGCCCGCCACCACCCGATGGCCCGACTTCTCTCCAAACTCGAAAAAACGGAAGGGAGCCTCATAGAAAGCGCCCACCAGGGCCTGGCCGGCGATCCGGGCCACCACCTCGGCCTCCTCCCCCACCACCTTGACTTTGAGGCTCTCTGCCAGCAGCAAGAGCTCGTCGTCCTTTTTCACCACCACGTATTGAAACTCGGGGTGGACAGCGCAGCCGGTGTTGCCCGGCAGGGTCCAGGGGGTGGTGGTCCAGACCAGCATGGCCGTCTTCTCGGGCAGCCCCAGCTTGACCGGGTCGTGGAGAGGGAAACGAACCGTGATGGAGGGATCGCGCACGTCCTTGTAGCCCAGGCCAACCTCGTGGCTCGACAGCGGGGTCGAGTCGTGGGCGCAATAGGGCACGACTTTGTAGCCCAGGTAAATCAGGTCCTTATCCCAGAGGGTTTTGAGCGACCACCAGACGCTCTCCACGAACTCGTTGCTCATGGTCATATAGGCCTCGTCCAGGTCGACCCAGAAGCCGATCCGCTCGGTCATCTCGCGCCAGGCGCCCTCGTAGGTCATGACCGATTCGCGGCACTTTTTGTTGAAGGGCTCGATGCCGTAGTCCTCGATGGCCTTCTTGCCCGAGAAGCCGAGCTGTTTCTCGACCTCGATCTCGACCGGCAGGCCGTGGCAATCCCAGCCCGCCTTGCGCCGCACCAGGTAGCCTCGCATGGTCTTGTAGCGCGGGAACAGGTCTTTGTAAGCGCGGGCCTGCACGTGGTGGACGCCGGGCTTGCCGTTGGCGGTCGGGGGGCCTTCGTAGAAGATGTATTCGGGAGCCTCGCGGCGCTGCTCCAGGCTCAACTTGAAGGTGCCAACCTGGCGCCAGTGCTCGAGGATGCGCTCCTCGAGCTCGGGGAAGCGCACCTGAGGATTGACGGACCGGAAGCTGTGGGTCGTGGGCATGGAAAGGCAAACCTCTCGGGATTTGTTCGAATGCAGGCGTTTCTCCGAGGGCCCCGGCAAGTCCCCCTGTCAGGGCGCGCGCTTGTCGTGGCTCAGGCGGGCGTCCCCGGTGATGGGAATGGGGGGGCCGCCCAGCGCGGGCCCCGGCTTGAGCACGTAGACGTTGAGGAAGGCCTTGCAGCGAGCCAGGAGCTCGCGCTGCTCATACCAGTCGGCGGAGGCGTAAGGACGCCGGTCAGCCACCACCCCCTGAGCCCGAATGCCAGCCTGGCGGGCCAGAAAGACGGCCCGGGCCAGGTGGAAACGGTTGGTCACCACCACCGCCGAGTCCACCTGAAAGACCTGGCGGGCTCGCATCATGGTGTCGTAGGTGTTGAAGCCGGCGTGATCCATGAAGATGCGCTCGTTGGGCACACCGTGGCGCACGGCGTACTCGCGCATGGCGTTGACCTCATCGTAGTCGCGAAAACCGTGATCGCCGCTCATCAGCAGGGTGTCCACCCGGCCGTCGCGGAAGAGCTCGATGCCGGCGTCCACACGGTCTTGAAGCACGGGGCTGAGAGCTCCCCCGTCGTAGACTCCGGCTCCCAGCACGATGGCCGTCTGGGCATGCTCGACCGCGGAGGGCTCGGCGAACCCGGCCTTTCCCTGGCGCTCAACCCAGGAGCTGACGGCCAGAGCGCCAAGACCGGCCAGCACCAGGCCCCCCAGACTAATCAGCATGAGCTTTCTGAGCCAACGTCGAAGTCGCACCTCAACCTGAAAAATTCCTGAAAGACAGGTTGTTACCTGCCCTTAACAATGCTGACCCGCCGCTGACGATATCTTGGCCGTATGAGTGGGATCAGGGACATTGGTCAGAGCATCGTCAGCGGATTCAAGGACGCGCGCACCTGGATCGGCGACAACATTATCGGGTCGGATGACTACGCCACCCGGCAGCAAACCCGCACGCGCGATTACGCCGTGCTCGGAGCCGGCACCGGAGCCGTGGCCGGCGCTGCCATCGGCGTGGTCACAGGCTTCAACTCCCAGGGCGCGGACAGGATTCAAGAGCAGTGGGTGCACCGCGACGTGCTCCATCCCTCACTGCGCGGCTACAGCCACTGGGTCCACGCCGACACCTACCAGGATTGTCATACCGAAGGCTATGGCGAGAACGAGCGCGAGGTGTGCGACACCAAGATTCGCGGCTGGTGGCACAGCTACAGCCCCCGCATCGAGCACCGGGACGTGGGCGACTATCAAGAGCCCCGCTTCGTCCATCAGAACAAGTGGGAGCCTCTTCTGGGTGGCTTCCTGGGCGCCCTGGGCGGAGCCGTCATCGGCCTGGGCGTGGGGGTGGGCATCGCGGCCCTTCGCAACGCCCTGGCCAAGGATCCCACCCAGGAGGCTCCTCCGCTGAGCGCCGAGCAGCGCAAGGACCTGTCCGACTTTGCGGGCGGGTCAGCCATCGTGGGCACCGTGGCCGGGGCCGGACTGGGGGCCTGGCTCGGCTCTCGCGCCGGCGCCGCAGAGCTAGGCAAGCAAGAAGTGCATGTTCGCAGCTGGATGGTGCCCACCATGCAGCGCGAGAACCTGGGCTCTATCCCCCACGACTTCTACGAGTACAACTGGGGCTGGGGCTGGCCGTCTTCGGGCTACGGCCGACCCGAGACCGATCCGGTCTACCGAGACGTGCCGGTCTATCAGAACGGCCAGCCCACCTTCCACGAAACGACGCAGGAATTCAAGACCAACCGCTACGGCCCCATCGCGGGCGGCATCCTGGGCGGCCTGATGGGCGCCGGCATCGGCCTGGCCAGCGGCGTGGCCGTGGGCGTGGGAGCCAAGTTGATCGCCGAGCACAAAGCCGAGCGCGAAGCGGGCTCGGAGCCAGTCCGGCTGGCTCACCCGGGCTACCTTGGGATCACCGGCCTGGCGATGCCAGCTGCCTGATCAACGCTCTCGCGCAGGGCGACGATAGAGCCAGGCCCAGGTCAGCAGGGCAGCCAGCCCCAGCCCTCCGGCCACGATCTGATCGCGCGGGCTGAGCAGGGGCTTGTTGGCTTTTGCCGGCTTGCCCTCGAGAAATTCGAGCAAGACCCTGGCGCCCTCCTCGGCCAACACCTCGCGCAGGGCTGCCCCCAGCTCCACCGAGGCCCGCGCGGGAGCCCCGAAGTAGCCCCGGTGAGTGCGAAGCTTGCGCAGGGCCGTCAGCCCCATTTTCTCGGGCACGTGGGGCGGCAAACCCTTGTAGTAGTCGGCCACCAGGTCGGGACGATACTGCAGCATTAAGGCCGTCTCCCAGGCCCCGGCGTGGGTATCGTGGCGCAGATCCTTCCATTCCTCCTCGGTGAAGGCGCGGCCCAGCTTCTGCTCGAGGGGGCCGCGAAAGGCCCCGCTCAAAAAGCGAGCGATCAGGGGCAGACAGGGCGCCGTGCAGCGCAGCTGACCCCGAAAGCGCCGACAGACGGCATTCAGAGCCAGCCCCTGCGAGACCGCCCCGTGAGCCGACATGAGCGCCACCCGGCGTACCCCTTCGCGCTCGAGATAGCGGACCAGCTCGCTCAAAGCGCGGGTCAGGGTGGAGGGAGCCAGACGCAGACAGCCCAGGTCCTGCAGCACGCTGGAGCCGAAGGCGTAGACCGGCAGCAGCACGACCTCCAGCTCGGCTCGCTTCAAGACCAGTCGCTCGGCGATGTCGCTGCTGAAACCCTCGGTAAGGAACCAGTCCACTCCGCAGGGCAAATGGGAGCCGTGGTCCTCGATGGGCCCCAGCCCCAGCATGAAAAGCGCATTTTGCTGAGCCAGCTTGCGGATTTTTGCCCAGCTCAGCTCTTGAATTCGGTGCACGGCCATGCCAGCCACTTCCCCTCCAGGGCTCATTCCCCCTGGCCGCGAAAGGGCCCGACCATGACCGAGAACCTGGCCCTGCTGACCGACTTCTACGAGTTGACCATGATGGGCGGCTACCACGCCTGCCACAAGATCGATCAGCGCGCCGTATTCGACCTCTACTTCCGCAAGATCCCCGAGCAGGGGGGATTCTGCCTGGCGGCCGGCCTTCAGCCGGCTCTGGAGTATCTCTTGAGCCTGCGGTTTACCAACGATGATCTGGACTACCTGAGGGCCCAGAAGCTCTTCCCAGAAGGCTTCTTGGACTGGCTCAAGGATTTCCGATTCCGGGGCAACGTGTACGCCCTGCCGGAAGGCTCGCTGGTCTTTCCCGGCGAGCCACTGCTCCGGGTCGAGGGCACCCTGCCCGAGACCCAGCTCGTCGAATCGCTGCTGCTCAACGTGATCAACTTCCAGACGCTGATCGCCACCAAGTCAGCCCGGGTCTTCGAAGCCAGCGGCCAGGGGGTCATCCTGGAGTTTGGCCTGCGCCGAGCTCAGGGCGTGAACGGAGCCATGGCCGCCAGCCGGGCTGGCTACGTGGGGGGAGCCGTGGCCACCTCCAACACCATGGCCGGCAAGAAGTATGGGATTCCCGTCAAGGGCACCATGGCCCACGCCTGGGTGATGTCGTTCAGCAGCGAGTTGGAAGCTTTCCGTCAGTACGCCGCCACCTATCCCAACGATTGCACTCTGCTGGTGGATACCTACGATACCCTCTTGAGCGGTGTTCCCAACGCCATTCAAGTCGGACTCGAGCAGCGAGAGAAAGGGCTGAGCCTGCGCGCCATCCGGCTCGACTCGGGCGACCTGGCCTACCTCAGCAAACAGGCCCGGGCGATGCTGGATCAGGCTGGCCTGACCGAGAGCCAGATCGTGGCCTCGAGCGACCTGGACGAGTTCCTCATCGCCGACCTGCGCGCCCAGGGAGCGCGCATCGACGTCTGGGGCGTGGGCACCAACCTGGTCACCAGTAAGGGCGAGCCCGCCCTGGGCGGGGTCTACAAGCTGGTGGCAGCCGATGAGGACGGCATCATGGTGCCGCGCATCAAGGTATCCAGCAACCCCGCCAAGATCACCCTGCCAGGGATCAAGCAACTCTATCGCTGCTTCGGATCCGACCAGATGGTCCACGGTGACGTGCTGGCCATGCACGATGAGAGCGTTCCATCCCAGGGAGCGATGCGCAGCCACCACCCGCTCTATGCTCACATCCGCCAGGATGTGAGCGGGAGGTGGGAGCCCATGTTGATGCAGGTCGTCAAGGCGGGCGAGCTGTGCTGTGAGCTCCCCAGCCTGCACGAGGCTCGCCAACGCAGCCTGACGAGTCTGGCCTCGCTGCGGGCAGAGCATAAGCGCCTGGTCAACCCCGACATCTACTGGGTGGGCCTCTCGGAGGGGCTCTTTCAGCTGCGTCGCGAGCTTCTCAGCCGCACCCCCGCGCCGAAGCAAGTGTGATGCATTCATCGACCCGATGCGCTGTTATCGGGGCCGGCATCGCCGGCCTGACCTGCGCCTACGAGCTGAAGCAGGGTGGGCTGTCGGTGCACGTTTACGAGCGAGATCCGACCATCGGCGGGCGCATGGGCACGCGCTGCAAGCACCATCTGGCCTTCGACGTGGGGGCCAACTTTCTGGTGCGCGCTTACACTTCGGTCCTGCAGCTCGCGGACGAGCTCGGCGTAGCCGTGCGCTGCGCCAGCCCGGTCGAGCAGGTTGTCTACCGCGGTGGGCAGCTCTATCGGATGAACATGACTTCGATGCGAGACGTGCTCCGGCTCAAAGGGGTGCGACTCTGGAGCCGCCTGGAGCTGATGGCCTGCGTCATTCGCCTCAGGTTGAAGCATCGCCAGGCACTGGACTTTTTCGACCTCTCCAGCACTCCCGACGAGCTCAACCACGAGGACGCCTACAGCTATGCCCGGCGGGAGATCAGCCAGGAGTTCGCGGATTACATCCTGGACGCTTTCCACTCTTGCATGATGTTCTCACGCTCCACCGAGGCAAGTGCAGCGGCTTTCGTGGCGCTCTTGAGCATGATGATCGATCCGAGCTTCGATTTCAGCATCCTGCACACCGTGGGCGACATGCAGGCCATCCCTGACGCCATCGCCGGCAGCGTGCCGGTCAGCACCGGATGCGCCGTCACGGGTTTGGAGCCAGACGCCAGGGGGTGGCGGGTCACCACGGCCGGCTCGAGCCAGGTTTACCGGAACGTGGTGCTGGCCACCACCGCCGGGGCCGCCCACAGCTTACTCTCCCGGGGGCCGACCGCGGCCCGGGAGCTGGTCCGCGCCACCCGCTATGCGACCACCATCAACGTCTCATTCCGGGTGCCGCGCAATATTCTGGGCCGGGTCCACTGCTTTTATATTCCCTACGTCGAGAACCAGGTCGTCTCGGAGCTCACCAATGAGTCGCTCAAGGGCGAGACGACCACCCACGAGGGATGGTCCTTGATCAATGTGGGCCTCCACGAGTCGGCTGCCCGAGAGCTGGTCGAAAGGACGGACGGGGAAGTGTTCGAGCTGGTCAAAAAGGAGCTGCTCTCGCTCAAGCCGGGCCTGCACCTGGCCGAGCCCTATGACCTTCAGCGCTGGCCGGAGGCGATCCCCAAGTATGACTGTGCGCAGATCGCGCGGGTGCGCTCGTTCCAGGAGGTGGGCCAGGGAGAGGGGGGTCTTTATCTGTGCGGGGACTACCTCAACGCGCCCTGGATCGAGGGGGCGAGCCGCAGCGGGCGCAAGGTGGCCCGAAGCATCCTAACCCTGGCCTCTCAGGTGCCGCAGTAGGGTTTCGGTATCGGGCGTCCGGCGAGGGTCGAAGAAGCGATCTCCGGTCAGCTCCATATAGAGCTGCATTCCCGTCCCGACGGTCCCGTTCACGCCCGGATAGCCGCTGGCGGCGTTGCACCAGAAGAAGTTCTTCCAGGGGGTCCTGGAGCGCAGACGGCCCGGTCCGAGGTTGGCGGGAGTGAGGTGCTGGCCGTAGGCGTGCCCGCGGGGCGCCCGACAGTAGTCCTCGTTGGTGGTGGGTGAGCCGGCCACGTGCAGCACGATGTGCTTGCGCAAATCGCTCACGTGGTGCTGCTCCACCAGGTCGATCAACCGGTTCTGGACCTCGTTCTTCTTGCGCACGTAGGCTTTGTAGTCACTGTCGTGGAGCTGGCGAAAGAAGTCGTAGTTAGCCCCGGTAGCCAGCTCGAGGATCTGGGTGCCGGGGGGGCAGGTGCCTCCCTCGGGGGTGTGCAGGCTGGGCGTGGCCATGAAGAGCCAGGGCCTGCTCCAGTCCTGGTTCATCGCCTCCTCCCAGGTCTTGTTCAGATCCCACTGCTCCAGGTGCCAGGTGTTGTGGCGGCCGAAGCCATAGTCGCGCAGGTCCAGGCCGCGCACGCCCAGGTAGACAGTCAGAGCGGTCCACGAATAGTCGTACTCGAGCGGTTTTCGCCAGGAGGCGGGGAATTTCTCCCGGCCGATGATCCCGGCCATCTTCTGCGGGTCGGCGTTGCACAGCACGGTGGGGGCCCGAAAGACCTTGCCGTCAGCCGTCACGACGCCCTCCATGCGGTCGCCCCGCGTCTCAAACCCGGTGACCTCGGTCTCATAGTAGACGTGACAACCCTCGTGGGAGGTGATGAGCTCCATCAGGCGCTCGATGAAATACTTGAAGTGGCGTCGGGGGTAGTAGGCGCCCCGGTTGTAGCCGGAAAAAAGACCGTTGTAAGCCAGCACCGACAGATCGCGGGGCGGGCACATGTAGTCGCCCGAGTTGGCGCTCAGCACGGCCTGCGCCTCCTGGCTCAGACCACACTCGTTGAAGACCTGCTGCAGGGTCTTGCGGTGGTAGCCAATCAGCGTCCGAAAGCGCCAGCCCAGAGTGGGAACGTGCCACCAGCGGATGGTGTCGGGCAGCTGGGCAACCTCGACGCTCAAGCGGTCGAGGATGCGGGTAAAGCGTCGCACGCTCTCGCCCTGGCCCGGGTAGGCGGCCTCGATGTTGGCCGCCAGCCGGTCGTAGCCACATGGGATGGCCACGCGCTTTCGGTCGGGCAAGATGACGTGGTCGTAGCCGTCCGGGTTGAGCTTCTCAAAGAGGATGTCCTGGCTGAGCCCGAGCTTCTCGAGCAAACGGGTCACTTTCTCGCCCGGCCCGCAGCCCCAGATGTAGTGGATCTGGGCGCAGAAGTGAAACTCGCCCATGCGGAACGAGTGGACGTAGCCGCCGGGAAGGTCGTGCGCCTCGAGCATGCATACCCGCCACCCAGCTCTGGCCAGCAGGGCAGCAACGCTGATGGCGGCCATGCCGGTGCCAACGATCACGACGTCATATCTGGGATTGGACTGGTAGAGGCTGTCCTGGCGCTGATGCGCCTCGGGACTCAGCGCTCCGGTGCTCTTTGCCTTCATGGGCCTTTCCTACGAGGCTTCCCTGGACGTTCCTGGGGGAAAGGCCATCTTGTGGTGGCCCCGAGGGCGCAGCCCTCCGACACCACATGGGAGTTTGCGGTTTGCCTCCCAGGAGCGCAGCCGGAAACCCCCTTGAACAGATTGTGCTGGAATTCCGGCCACCTACAATATCTTGTGGTGGCGGAGGCGGGGGTAGGGGCCCCCGAGAGCGCAGCTCCTCCGACACCACAGGGGGGTTTGCGGCCGGACTTCTAGCCTCGCACGGGCGGGCCGGGTGGAAGCATTCTTGCAGACGTGGAACCGGGCCCCTCAGACTTCGAGCCGCTGGCCTCGCCAGCATTGGCCTCATCGGCTGGGCGACTATCGGCCTCGGCGGGAACGGAAGCCTGGCTCGCTGATGGGGCGTGACCATCCTGACTGACCACCGGGCCGGGTACCGGGGCCTGGCGCCTGTCCGGGGGAGCGACCAGCTCGACCAGGATATCGTTGCCCTCCACCGTGAACTTGGAGAAGTCGAAGGCTACCTTGAGCCCGGGTGGGATCCGCTTGCGAGGATTGATGTAGATCACATCGTCCACGATGCGTACAGCCTTTTCGCGAGCCAGCTTCCTGTTGGCCACGCCCAGAATCTGCGAGCGCAGCCAACCGGGCATACTCAACCCACCCGCCAGCGAGAAGCGCTCGAACTGCACCATCAACTCCTGGCCGCTGACCGCGAAACGAAGGTCGACCGCGAAGTTGAAGGCCAGAATCTTGCGCACCGTGCCGCTGATGGTCAGCCGGCCCGGGCTGAGGCTGAGGGCGAAATTCTCGACCAGCGAGGGGATCTGATCGCGCATGGTTTCGATAGCCCGGGTCAGGAAGGAGCCAAAGACCCGCACTTTGAGGCTCTCCACCACCACCGTGGCGGCCTCGACCGCAGCCTTCATGTCCTTGCCGGGCACGAAATCGTCCAGCCGAACGGAAACGTCCTCCACGCGCACGCACTCGAGCTCGCCCAGGCGTACCTGCTTGCTTTGCAGTGCCGCCCGAACCGGCAACGCCGGACCCACCGTCTGACCCAGACCAACAGTGGCCTCCTGCACCACCACCCGATCCACCAGCCGCCCTCCCCTGGCGGCCAGACTCTGACCCAGGAAGGAAGCCAGACGAGGCCACAGCTCGGGCATCAGGCGCAAAGTCATGGTGTTGAGCCGTGCCTGAAAGCCCACCAGGGCCTCGACTGGATTGCCCCTGGGAGGAGCGGTGGGCAAGCCGCTGAGATGGGCCAGGACCTCTTCGAAGAGAAGGCCCTCGGCCTGCTCGTGGCGCAGGTGAAGGGCCGGCGCCTGGAGACGAATCTCGGCCCGATCTCCGGTGGCGGCCAGGTCAATCTGCAGCCGCTCCAGGACCAATCGGTTGATCAGATTGAGAGCCCGTCCCAGGTCGGCCGGCATCAGGCCACCTTGCTCGAGGCGCTGGTGTCGCCGGAGCCTTTGGAGGTGTCGCTGCCCTTGGAGCCTTCGCCGCTCTTGGAGCCCTCGCTCTTGGAGCCTTCGCTGCTCTTGGAGGTATCCTCAGGCTTCTTCTTATCCTTCCCGCCTTCGTCGGTCGAGCTCGTGGAGCTGCTCGCGCTGCTCTTATAGTCGGTAACGTGCCAGCCGCTTCCCTTGAACTGGATTCCCACGGGAGCGATGATTCGCCTGAGGGCCTCTTCCCCGCAATGCGGGCAGGTGGTCAAACGCTCGTCACTGACCTTCTGCAAAGCCTCGTGCAGCTCAGAGCAGCTCTGACAACGATACTGATAGATCGGCATGGGAACGCTTCCTTTGTTTAAAGTTCAATCTCGCCGTGCTTGGTCAGCACCAGGTCGATGGCATGCTTGTTCACCGAAACGAAGTCGGCCGCGTAGAGCAAGCTGTCTCCCGTGAGCGAAAACACCTTGGCGTTGGTCACCGGAATGAAGTCGCGCACCCGGATGTTCAGCTCGTCGGACAACCTTGAGTCCAGCAACAGATAAACCTCACCCTCCACCTTGTGGTTGCGGGTGAAGATCACCACTTCCTTGCGTTCTTTTGGTATCCGCAGCGACATTCGCGAATCGGCCTCAAGCCACCTGGGATTATAGTCAAGACTCCCCGGCTCGTCAATCAATGGGGTTGACAGCTCTCAAGCCCCCCCGTATACTCTTCGGGCAACTCCAATCGTTGCCGCAGACAGCAGGGGGCGCAAGCCTCAATCAGCCTTCGGGCTACCCTGCCGAGGTGACGTCACGAATCAACCGCGGCCAATCGGCCGAGGGGCCTTATGACGTTTCCAAGCCTCCGTCTGCAACGGAGGCTTTTTCGTCTGCATCGACTGCAGAAGGGAGGAACCTATGCCAACTCATGCAGAGGCGATGAAGCGCAAGACCGAGAGTCTCGACGAGCTCCGCAAGAGCTTCAAGGAGGCTACCATCGCCGTCTTCGCGGACAGCCGCGGCGAAGCCGCCGGGATGACCGTGAAGATGATGACCGAGCTGCGCAAACGTCTGCGCGAGCACAAAGGCGAGTTCAGGATCGTCAAGAACACCCTGGCCCTCAAAGTGGCCAGGGAAATGGGGATCCAGGGCCTGGAGGAGCACCTTCAGGGCCCCACGGGCATCGCCTTCGGCTACGCTGACCCCGCCGCCATCGCCAAGACGCTCCTCGATTATTCGAAGGAGCAGAAACCAACCAACCTGCCCCGAGTCAAGGGCGCAGTGCTGGAGAACAATGTCTACGACGCCAAGAAGGTGCAAGACATTGCCAGCCTGCCCTCGCGCGAAGTGGTGCTCGCTCAGCTGTTGAGCATGATCATCGCACCCCACCGCCAGCTCATGGGCATCATCAACGCCCCTGGTCGCAGCATGGCCACCGTCATCGACGCGTGGCGCCGCAAACAAGAAGAAAATTCGTAGGAGGACAACACCATGGATAAGACCGCTCTGATCGATGCGATCTGCAACCTGACCCTGATGGAAGCCGCCGACATCGTCAAAGCTCTGGAAGAGAAGCTGGGCGTGTCGGCTGCCGCTCCCGTGGCCGTGGCCGCCGCCCCCGTCGCTCAGGCCGAGGCCGCCGTCGAGAAGGATACCTTCGATGTCGAGCTGACCTCGGCCGGCTCCAACAAGATCGGGGTCATCAAGGTCGTGCGCACCGTCACTACCCTGGGCCTGAAGGAAGCCAAGGACCTGGTGGACGGCGCTCCCCAGATGATCAAGGAAGGCTGCTCCAAGTCCGAGGCCGAGGAGATCAAGGCCAAGTTCGCGGAGTCCGGCGCCACCATCACCCTGAAGTAATCCCTCAGGGCTCGCCCTTTGAAAGCCGGGTCGGTCGACCCGGCTTTCTCCTTTAGAGCGAGTCTTCTGGCCATGCCTGGGAGGGAGCAGCAAAGCGGCTGATCCACCCAGGAGCTGGCGAGGCCCTGGCCAGGAGAGCCGGCAGGGACCGCCAGCACCGGCTTCCAACTCAACAGCATGTCCTTCGAGCGGATTGTGACCAGGCAGCAGAACCTTCAGGCTCGCCACGAGATCCACCAGAATCAGCAACTGCTCGAGCTTCTCACCATGAGGGTAGACGGCTATCAACCCGGCTCGGTTGCCCTGCTCGGACAACTGGTGGAGGTGCTGGTCACAACTCCCCTGGCCGTTGAGCGCTGGAGACAGCTCTCACGCGAGGGCCAGCGACTGCTCGAGCGCGAAGTGCGCGGTGAGGCCCTGGCCGGGGAAGTGGACTTCTTCCTGGCGGCCATCCGAGAGCTCCTGGTGCCCCCAGAGCCCCGTAAGGAGCCTGCCTACCGGGACTACTGCCCTCCAAACACTCCCGCCCGCCTGGTCAGGAAGGTGGACGACTGGCTCTACCGCAGCCCTCAACCGTCTCTGGCCGATCTGACGGCCCTGCGGGAGCAAGGTCTCAAACTGGTGGTCAACCTGCGCCAGGAGAGCGAGCAGAGCGCCGAGCACTGCCGGGAGCTGAGCCTGGACTACCATTTCCTTTCGGTTCCCGACCAGTGCGTTCCCCAGGTCGGGCAGGTGCTCGACTTCCTCCGTCAGGTCCAGGCCCGTGGACCGGCTCTGGTGCACTGCTGGGCCGGCCAGGGGCGAACCGGCGTCTTCGTCGCATGCTACCGATTGGCCCGAGGAATCGAGTTGGAAGAGGCGGTCGCCCTCAGCGATCGGGAGGCAGTCACGCGAGGCATGCGCGAGCACCAGCGCGAGTGGGTCCGGCAGGTGGCACCCTCCATCCCGCGCTTCCCCGAGCAAGCCTCTGAAGAGTCGAATCCAGCCCGCCCCTGAAGGCGAGGCTCACCTCTTGCGGTAGGTTGCGTGCAAACCCTGGAAGGCCCTCTGGGCGGACTTGTTTGTGGCGGCTCCCGTGGGGTCGAAGAAGCGCCATTGACCATCAGCCTCCTGATACTCCACCCAGTAGTGGCCGCCCGTGTAGCTCTTGGATCGGACATCCCCGAGAACCAGCCGGGCCTGAACTCCCCGCTGGCGGAACTTCTCAATGGCCACGTCAGCCAGGTCTTTGCAGTTGCCCGCGCGACTCCCCTCGGTCCGGGCTACCGACTTGCGCTCATTATAGTAGAACTCGTACTTATAACCGGCCATTTCACGGGCGATCTCCTGGGCGGCCTGGTTGCTCGAGCTCGGGCTCTGGCCCACGCTCTCGGCGCGCGTGGAGCCCCGATCTCCGGCTTGTCCAGCACTCTGGTCTTGGCTCGGGGCCGGTCCAGAGCCCTGTCCCAGGCTCTGGTCCGGTGCCCTCCCGACCCCGGCCAGCCCGCTCATGAGCCAGGCCAGTTCTTGCAGCAGAAGCCGCCGGAGCAGGTTCTGGGCGACCTGGGGCAATTCGGCCCCGGACATCAGGCCCAGCCGGGTCAGGCCGGCCGTCGGACCAGGCTGGGGCCGGCAAGGGGAGAAGTGGAGCTGGAAGAGATGGCGTCGATCACCCTGAGCATCGGGACTTTACCTCCTGCTGATGAGCTTTCTGGTCTCAGCATAGGCGATATCACCGGGAACGGTGCCCCGCGAATTGTTGCATTTCTTCGAGAGATGTTGCCGGCAATGAAGGGCTCCAAATCATCGACCGACCGCTCCATCGGAATCATCCTTCGGGCCTCGCTCTCTAAATGGACCCTTTGGGGAAGGTCTTTTGGCACCGCATGGGAACTGTGTGAAGCGTGGAACCGAGGCAGTCGCTGGGCAACTACCGGCTGGTGCGAGAGATTGGCCGCGGGTCGATGGGGACGGTTTACCTGGCTCACCAGGAGTCGCTGGGGCGAGATCTGGCCATCAAGGTTTTGCCGGCCGAGCTGACGCGCGAAGCTGATTTTCTCGAGCGCTTCAAGCGTGAGGCTCGCATCGCGGCTTCCCTGCGCCACCCCAACATCATTCAGGTTTTCGACGCCGCCGAGTCAGACGGCTGTCACTACCTGGTCATGGAGTATCTGGGTGGGCGCGATCTGCGCGAGTGCCTGCAACCCGGCGTCCCCTATGGGGTCGAGGCGACTCTGAAGCTGGTCGATCAGGTGCTCAGCGCTCTGCAGCATGCCCACGAGCACGGCGTGGTGCATCGCGACGTCAAACCAGCCAATGTGCTGGTGGCCGAGAACGGCATGGTCACCCTGACCGACTTCTCCATCGCCCACTGCCGCGACTCGGTCCGCTTGACGCGCACCGGGATGATGGTGGGAACCCCAGAATACATGGCCCCAGAGCAATTCGAGGGCGAAGGTGTGGATGCCCGGGCCGACCTCTACGCCACCGGGGTCATCCTCTACGAAATGCTGACCGGAGTGCAGCCCTTTCGAGGCCAGACCACCCCCGAGGTGATGAAGGCCCACCTGTTCAAGCGGCCCCAACCGCCCGGAGAGCTGAATCGCGAGGTCTCCCAGGCGGTCAGTCAGGTGGTGATGCGAGCCCTCGAGAAGGACCGGGAGGTTCGCTACGCCAGCGCCGGCGAGATGCGCGAAGCCCTCAAGCAAGCAGCCGGTGAGCCGGCTGGCAATGCCCTGGAGCAGTTCCTGGCGGCGGTCGTCAGCGGTCGGGTCAGCATGGACGAGGCCATCGCCGCCCACTCCAAAGTCAAGCAAGCCATCGACCAGGGTTTTCGGCGCGTGCTTACCGTCATGTTTGTGGATCTGGCCGGCTCGTCCAAGCTCAAGACCCCTAACCAGACCTTTCACGCCGATCAGGCTTTCCGCGCTTACCGCTCCCTCATCAACGGCGCGCTCGAAAGCAACGGCTGCCTCTCCTACGATTGGTCCGGCGATGGGGCCATCTGCCTGTTTCCAGAGCCTGCCCCGGCTGTGCAGGCGGCCGTTCAGATCCAGCAGAAGATTGCCCAGCTCAACGCCCGCAGCCAGTTGAGCGGCCTGTTGCTGGCGCGCATCGGGATCAACACGGGGGACGTCTATCTCGACCCGCGCCGATCGCTGGGAGAATTCGCCAGCCGCACCGTCGATCAGGCCGGACACCTGGAGAAGGACTGCCCACCCGGCTCTATCTACCTCAGCCAGGCCACCGCGCAGGCGGTCTCTTCTCTGTGCGTCCTGGAGGAAGTGGGGCTCAATCGCGACCAGGTGCTGGTCTACCGGGTGCAGATTCCAGACCTTCCCCCGGAAGCGGGCAGCACCCAGATGTTCTGTGCTCGATGCGGGACTGGGATGCCTCGCGAGGCGCGCTTCTGCCCGGCCTGCGGGCTGGCCACGACCTCCGCTGCGGGCTCGGGCGGTCACTCTGCTTCCCCTCGGCCCTCGGGGTCGCTTTCCGGAAATCCTCAACCCGCTCCTGCCCCATTGGTCACTTCCCGGGTCCAGCCTCCCGTGGTCGCGAATTCCCCTGGCGTGCAGCGGGCCGAGCCGTCCGATTCCGCCTCGCGGGCCCGGCCTGCCCCTGGCCCTGCCGACTCTGCCTCCAGATCCCAGCCCATTCTCCCGCCTCCCCCCTCGGAATCGGGTGCAAGCGCCCCTCGGCCGGCCCCCCCTCTGCCTCAGCCGGCCACCGCCACCGCTTCTCCTTCCGGCCGCCCGTTGGCGCGTTTCCAACTCTGGTGGGGCTGGACTTGCTATGCCATCTTCACGGTGGCCTTGCTTCTGGGGGTAGGACTGGCCAATCCGGTGATCACCGGCACCGGCCTGATCGCTCTTTCTTGCATGCACCTGGTGGCGCTGGGCAGCGGGGTGCTCAGCCTGGTCTACCGTCGCTGGATGACGCTGGCTCAGATCGTGGGCGCCTTCCTCTTCTTTGTCCTTCTTACGGGGGCCGTCTGGAACGTCCACCAGGGCAGGATGACACCGTGAACTCGCCCCTCTTTGAGTCCTCCGAGAACGTGGCTTCGCGGCGGCCGCGCATCCGCGTGGCGGTGGCTCTGGTCGAGCATGGTCGGGTGCTGCTCGTGCGTCACGTCAAAGGTGAGCGCACCTACTGGCTCTTACCCGGCGGAGGGCTGGAGTTTGGCGAGTCGCTGGCCGACGGGGCTCGCCGCGAGATGCTGGAGGAAACCGGGATCATCGTGGAGGTCGGTGACCTTCTGTTTGCCGCCGAGACGCTTCCCCCCGATCGATCGCGCCACCTGATCCACCTCGTTTTCGCGGCCCGGCGGGCCGGGGGCGTGCTGAAGGTGGGAGAGGAACCCCGTCTGGCCGAGGCGAAGTTCGTCGACACTGAACAATTACGAGATCTCGTTCTCCATCCACCCATGAAAGAGCCCCTGGCGGCTCTGCTGGTGGGAGGGGTCCATCCCCCCACTTCCTTTCTGGGCAATCTCTGGGTAGACTGAGACTCTCGAGGAGGTTTGACCGTGGGTAAAGTAGCGCAAGTTTCCGAAGCAAGCTTCCAGGCCGAGGTACTCGATTCCGAGCTGCCGGTGCTGGTCGATTTTGGGGCCGACTGGTGCGGGCCGTGCAAGATGCTCGAGCCGATCTTCGAGGCCGTCTCAGAGAGCTATCAGGGCAAGGTCAAGTTCGTCAAGCTGAACACCGACGAGAACAAGAACATCGCAGCCAGGTACGGTGTGCGAGGCATTCCGGTATTGATCATGTTCCACAAGGGCCAGCCGGTGGACAAGAAGGGCGGCTTCATGCCCGATACCGAGCTGACCCGGTTCATCGAGAAGCACCTCAGCCAGGTCGGCTGAGCCTCAGGTTTCGATGAGCAAAGGGCCGGGTTGAGTGACCCGGCCCTTTGCTTCATTACTCCTCGCTGCCACGCGCGATCAGGATCAGGCGCAACAACTCGAGCACTGCCACCACGGCCGCAGCCACGTAGGTCCAGGCAGCAGCATTGAGCACCGAGCGGACACCCGGGAGCTCCTCGCGGCCGATGAGCCCGTCAGCGGCCAGAATTCGCATGGCCCGGGCGGACGCGTCAAACTCCACCGGCAGCGTTACCAGGCTGAACAGCACCGCCAGGCTGAAGAAGGCGATACCCGCGTAGAGGAGCGGCTTCATCGACAACAACATACCCGCCAACAAGAGACCGAACGCCAGATTGGAGCCCAGTCCGGCGAACGGCACCAGACCACTTCGCAAGGCCAGCGGCGCATAGCCGTCCGCCTTCTGCAGAGCGTGGCCCATTTCGTGAGCTGCCACCCCCAGCGCAGCCAGGGAGCGCCCCTCGTAGACCTCGGGTGAAAGGCGCAGCGTATTGGTCGTGGGGTCGAAATGATCGCTCAGGGTGCCCCCATGAGAAGGCTCGATACCGACCCGGAGGCCGTGGCGGGCGGCCAGAGCGGCCGCCGCCTCAGCCCCGGAGAGACCGCTCCGCGCGGGCACGCGGGCATAGTTGGCAAACGTCCCCCGCACCTTGAAGCTGGCCCACAGGCTCAGCAAAAGGCCCGGGATCAACAACATGATTGTGGGGTCCCAGAACATCTCTCTACCTCCTGAGTCTTCTCTTTCACTCTAAAGACGCGGGAAGAAGGCAATTGGTTTCAGTCAGAGCCGGGCAGGGTACCGGCCGGCACCAGCGCGAAGGCGGCGCCGTGAAACGCACCGAGACCGAATACAATTTGAAGAACGCGCCCGGGCGGCGCTACAAGATCGAAGCAGAAGCCAGCGGAGACGTCTCGAGCGGCGTCACCGTGAAGGCCCTGGTGACCTCACCCGAGCAGGCGACCTGCCGCATCGAAGTGTTGCTCGAGCCGGGCTTCACCGCCAGCAAGCCCCACTTCGACCTGCACGACTTCCTGTTGACGGGGGTCGAGCTCGTCAAGAGCCACATCGAATCTTACCGCAACGAGGACTTTGAGATCCGCTTGACCGAAAACTCGGGCCTTCCCCGCAGTCGCCCCCTGCCCGCTCGCGCCTCCTAGATCTTCGTTCCCGTACGCCCGAGCTTGATGACGGCCGCCTTGCCGCTCTTTCGCTCGAGCTCGAGCAAGCGCTGCAGGCTGGCGCCGTAGTCAGGGTCTGAGCTCTGAGTCAGAGAAGCCGCCCGGCCCGGCTCACCAATGGACACCAGGTAGTGGTACTCCACCCAGTTGGCAAAGCCTTCCTTCAAAGCCCTGTCCTGTTGCACGGCGTGGCGGCTCTGCCAGGCATGGGTGTACTCATGGGCCAGAGTCCCGCCCGCTTCCACCAGGGTCTCATAAGACCGAATGTAGATTTGCTCGGGGTTGTACGGTTGGTAGAATCCCGCCACCTGCATGGCCCGTCCGCCTTCAATGAACCTCGTCTGCAACTCGTCATCGTCGCAGATGCGCACGGGGGGCAAGGGCTTGACCCTGTCGCCCAGAAGCCCGTCGACAAACTTGACCACTTTGTTGTAGAGCGACTCGGCCTGCGCCTGATTGGCCAGGTTCAGCTTCAGGCAACTGGCGCAGAGCGTGCGGCCGTCGCGATAGAGCTTCCTGTCGGTGGCCAGACGGCAGACACTGCAACGCGACAGTTTGTCGAGACATCTCTGACAGACCCACTGCGAGCCGGTCGCATAGTCAACCTCGCGCAAAGGGTACTGTCCCCCGTCGTGGCGACAGAATGCGCACTTTTCGGAAGCTGCCAGAGCAGGCACGATGAGCAGCAGCAAGAGCAAGATGCGACGCAGCACGGGGACACGTTCGTTCCGGGAGCGTTCAGCCCCTTGCGACGAGTGGGCCCATCATAACAATGTTTGAGGCGGGTTCGCTCCTGCCGGTTGAAGGTGCGGCGAACGTCTGGCGGCAGGGACAGACGACGGATGCGAGAATTGGATTCAAATGAGCCTCCCGCCCGAGCTGCTTCGCCGAAACGGAGTCCGTCTGGTGTATCTCTTCGGGTCACGGGCGCGGGGTGAGGCAGGTCCCAGTAGCGACCACGATCTGGCGCTGCTTTTCGAGCCCATGTCCCCTCTGGACAGACTCGACCGGATCACGGTCCTCGAGCCGGAATTGCGCCGCGCGGCGGGTGGCCCGCTGGACCTGGTCAGTTTGAACGACGCGGGGGCTCTTCTCGCCTGGGAAGCCGTGATCCGCGGAAAGCTCATCTTTTGCGAGGATTTGCAGGAGGTTTTCCGCTTCGAGAAACGGGTGCGCTGTCGTTACGAAGACCTGCTTTCGTCCCAGCGCTTCTTCACCGAGGCGCGGCGCCAGCGCCTGGGTCTGGCCGGATGACACTTGTCCGCGAGCTCTTGATCGAGATCGACCGGAACGTCAGTCTTCTCTCCGAGCTGGCCAGCCTGTCCCGCGAGGAGTTTACCCGGAACCCACGCCACTATCTCCTGGCTGAGCGTTGCTTTCAACTGGCCATTCAGTGCGTGCTGGACATCGGCTTCTATCTAGCCGCCCAGAGCGGATGGCAACGGCCCGAGGAGAGCCGAGAAGCGATTCTGACCCTGGGCCGACAGGGCGTCCTGCCCTCCGATTTTGCCCAGCGAATTCAGGGTATGGCCAACTTCCGCAACGTGCTCGTGCACGCCTACCTCGGCATCAATCGCAACCTCGTGTACGACTACCTGACTCGACTGGAAGACTTCACCGAGTTCAGTCGCCACATCGAGTCCTACCTCAAGCCGCCCTCAGCCTGATTGAGAATTCATCGCACAGTCGATGGATGAGCGAGATCGCAAGCTCCACCAATCAGTACACTCCGTGCAGGGGGCCGCCAGGAGCCGCCAGCGACTGAGCCCTGACCAGTGCGGCGGGGTCCTCCACCAGAGCCGGGGCGTGGTGGGGCTTGAGGCGCGCGTCGATCACCAGGGCACCCGTGCAACCCCAGTGCTTGTGCTCGGTGAGCTCCCCCACCCCGCGCACGTCGCGTGCCGGATCCGAGCGGGTAAAGGCGATCCACAGGAAATTGGCCAGTCGACGGGCCAGGAAGGCGGGGTCGTCGCAGCGCACCACCAGAGGCCACTCGTCCCCGAGCTCGACGCAAGCTTCGAGAGGACGATTCGTGGCCAGCACACCGGGAAGGACCAGGCAAAACCCCTCGGGGGCCTCTCGTCCCAACTCGCGCCGAGGCGGACCCACGGCCGCCACCACCAGCTTCGAGCCCAGGTGCATCGTGCCCGAGGAGTAATCCAGGGTGTCCACCGTGGTCTGGGTCTGGAAGTGAAGGTCGGTTCGCCAGTCGACCCGCTCCAGGACGTGAGCCAGAAAGCGCTCCACCTGGTGCACGTCCAGCCCCGGGTCGTCTTCTCGAGCGGCCAGCAACACGTACTTGGCCAGCGACAGCTGCCCGTGGCCCAGAATGGCATTGGCAGCCGTCAGCAGCTCCTGGGGGCGGGTTCGCTTTTGATAGGGGGTGTAGCGCTCGCTGGCCAGAGCCAGCAGGAGGGGGTGCACCCCGGCCTCGTCCACCGCGTTCACGGCGTGCACACCGGGCAACACGGTGGGCAACACCGGGGCGGTCAACTCGTGGATGATCTGGCCGAAAACCGAGTCTTCCTGGGGGGGACGGCCCACGGTGGTGAAGGGGAAGATGGCATCGGGGCGGTGATAGACAGCCTCCACCTCGAGCACCGGGAAGTCGTGACGCAGGCTGTAGTAACCGAGATGGTCCCCGAAAGGCCCCTCGGGCTTGAGTTTTCCAGGCTGGATACGGCCCACCAGGCAGAAGTCGCACTCCACCGGCACGCTCAGGGCCCCCGCCCGGGCCCAGGCCAGGGGCCTTCCCGCCAGAAGACCGGCCAGGGCAACCTCGGGCAGCCCCTCGGGCAACGGCATCACGGCTGCCAGGGTAAGGGCCGGAGGGCCGCCCAGAAAGACGTTGACGGGCAATGCCTGGCCCCGCTCCAGGGCCCGGGCGTGGTGAATCCCGATGCCCCGGTGCAGCTGGTAGTGCAGCCCGCACTCGCGGTCGCTCTCGTAGTCGTTGCCCGAGATCTGGCAACGATACATTCCCAGGTTGGAGCGCATCCAGCCAGGACGGGCCGGATCCTCGCTGTAGACGGCCGGCAGGGTCAGGAAGGCGCCCCCGTCCTCGGGCCAGCACACCAGTTGGGGCAGCTCGCTGAGGCGAGTGCGGCCGGTCAGTACCGGTCCCGTGCGCACCCTGCGGGGCAGGCAGCTCAGGAGCGATAATGGCAACCCGGGGTAGCGCCAGAACCGGCGAGGGTCGGCCTTGAGGGCCATGGTCGCCTCCACCGCCCGATAGCCGTGGCGCAGGACGTAGCGAGCCCGCTCGGCGGTGGCAAACAGGTTCGCCAGCATGGGAAAACGCGAGCCCCGCACTCGGGTGAACAGCAGGGCCGGCCCCCCGGCCGCGCATGCAAGGCGCTGCACGGCCGGGATCTCCAGGCGCGGGTCGAGCTCGACCTCGACCCGGCGAAGACGCCCGCTGCGCTCGAGATCGGTCACGCAATCGGAAAGCGAATGGTAAGCCATCAGCTCCCCTTTGCGCGGAGCGGGGGCGTTCCTTCGGGGAAGGCCGCCCGCAGGGAGCGAATTTTCGCCGGGAAACCCTTCCGCGTCGAGCTGAGAGCCCTGCCTTCGAGGCGCAGCCGAAAGCCGTCCCGACCGACCTGTAGAGTCCGGCGAGCTCTGTTACCGGTTGAGTTGACAGCTTCTGTGTCAGCTCATGAGCTGACACAGAAGCTGTCAACTTTGAATGGCGACAGACGTGCGGGCCTGGCTGTAGGGGAAGGCCCTCCCCCGCGCGAACCGCGGCCCCGTGGAGAAGATCTTTCGCCGCCTCAACGAGCAGCTTGGCAAGCTCAGCTTCGGTCCCCCGGTCACCCACGTCTACAATCCGCTGGAGTATGCCCTGGAGCCCTGCCTGGACTACTACCGCCGCTACGGCCAGGGCTGCCGGCCCGTGCTGTTGCTGGGTATGAATCCCGGCCCCTGGGGGATGGCCCAGACCGGCGTTCCCTTCGGCGAGGTGGGCCTGGTGCGCGACTACCTCAAGGTGCAGGGCCAGGTGGGCAAGCCCGCTCACGAGCACCCGCAGCGCCCCATTCTCGGCTTTGCCTGCCCTCGCAGCGAAGTCAGCGGACGGCGGCTGTGGGGCTGGGTCAAAGCCCACTACCCCGATCCGGAGGAGTTCTTCCGGCAGGCCTTCGTGGTCAACTACTGTCCTCTCATGTTCATGGAGCAGAGCGGAAGAAACCGCACCCCGGACAAGCTGCCGACCGGTGAGCGCGCTCCCCTCTTGAAGGCCTGCGATGAAGCCCTGCAGGACCTGTGCGAGCAGTTTCGCCCCGAGCTCGTGATCGGAGTGGGACGCTGGGCCGAGAGCCGGGCTCGCGAGGCCCTGCCTGGCATCCCCGTCCAGGCCGTGGCCCACCCCAGCCCGGCCAATCCGGGCGCCAATCGGGGCTGGGGAGACGAGCTGATCCCGCTACTGGAAAGGAAAACCGCCCATGCCGAGTGACTGGCTGGTCTTGAAATTCGGAGGCACAAGCGTCTCCACGCGACAGGCCTGGGAGAACATCCGCTCCATCCTCGAGCGCCGCCAGCGTGAGTTGCCAGAGGCTCGAATCCTGGTGGTGGCCTCGGCTGTGAGCAAGGTCTCCGACCAGCTCGACGGCCTGCTGGAAGCGGCCTTGCAGGAGCGCCACGCGGAAGTGCTCGAGCACTTGAAGGAGCGTCACCGCCAGCTGGCCGACGAGCTGGGGGTGGACTTCGAGCTGCTTTCGGACGAGATCCGTGAGCTCGAGCGGATCTCCACCGGGGTGGCCCTGACCCGGGAGTGGACGCCGCGCCTGAAGGCCCGGGTGATGTCCCGGGGCGAGTTCCTCTCCACCCGCCTGGGCGCCGCCTTCCTGGGGGTGGCCTGGCAGGACGTGCGCGAGCTCTTGACCTCCGAGCCCGAGGCCCACGCCGGCCCGGCCCGGCACTATCTCTCGGCCCGCTGCAGCGATGAGCACGACCCCACCCTGGCCGGGCGCCTGGGAGAGAGCCAGGTGGTGCTGACCCAGGGCTTCGTGGCCCGCGACCCGGGCGGGGACACGGTCTTGCTGGGCCGGGGCGGCTCGGACACCTCGGCCGCCTACCTGGCAGCTCGCATCGGGGCCCGCCGACTGGAGATCTGGACCGACGTGGCCGGCATGTACACCGCCGACCCGCGCCACGTTCCCAACGCCCGCCTGCTGCGCCGGTTGGACTATTCCGAAGCCCAGGAGCTTGCCAGCACCGGGGCCAAGGTGCTGCACCCTCGCTGCCTGCCGCCGGTGGCCCGCCACCAGATTCCGCTCCACATCTACTGCACCGGCGAGCCCGAGCTGGAGGGAACGGTGATCGCCTCGGCGGCCACCGACGAGGGCCGGGTGAAGGCCCTCTCCACCAAGTCGCGGGTTACCCTGGTCAGCCTGGAGAGCGAGAAAATGTGGCAGCAGGTCGGCTTTCTTGCCGATCTGTTCGGCTGTTTTCGCGAGCACGGCCTCTCCGTCGACCTGGTGGCCACCAGCGAGACCAACGTCACGGTTTCGCTGGATGGGTCCGAGCCGCTGGAGAGCGGCGCCCTGGAGCGTCTGGAGCGTGACCTGGCGAGGCTAGGGCGCCCTCGCATCACCCCCGGTTGCTCCTCGGTCAGCCTGATCGGCAACAAGATCCGATCGCTCATGCACCGGCTGGGGCCCGCCCTGGAGTTGTTCGAGGAAGAGCCCATCCACCTGATGACCCAGGCCTCCAGCGACCTGAACCTGACCTTCGTGGTGGACGAGGAGCAGGCGCCCCGCCTGATGAGCAGCCTGCACGCCTTGCTTTTCTCGGCCTCGGACGACGACCCGTTGTTTGGTCCGGCCTGGCGCAAGTCCCCGGCCACAGCCTCGCAGACAACCTGGTGGGAGCGGCGTCAATCCGAGCTGCTGGCCCTGCAGGAGGACTTGCCCCTCTACGTCTATGACGGCGAGACCCTGCGCGACAACGTGGCCCGCCTGCGCCGGCTGAGCACGGTCAGCCGGCTTTACTACGCCATCAAGGCCAATCCCAACCCGGACATCCTGCGCCTTTTCGGTGAGCTGGGGCTGGGCTTCGAGTGCGTCTCGCCGGGCGAATTGGAGCGGGCTCGCTCGCTCTTTCCCCAGCTCAACCTGCTCTACACCCCCAACTTCGCCTCCCGAGCCGACTACGAGGCCGGCTTCCGACTTGGCGCCCAGGTCACTCTGGACAGCCTGGAGCCGCTGGAGCTGTGGCCCGACCTGTTCCGGGACCGGGAGCTGTTCCTGCGCCTGGATCCGGGCCAGGGCAAGGGCCACCACAAACACGTGCGCACGGCCGGGCCCCAGTCCAAGTTCGGCATCGCCCCGGCCGAGCTAGAGCGAGCCCGCGCCAGGCTCGACGAGCTGGGCAGCCGGGTGGTGGGCCTGCACTCGCATCGAGGCAGCGGCATTCTCGAGCCCGAGCCGTGGAGCGACACGGCCCTCTTCCTGGCCGAGGCAGCCGAGCGTTTCGGCGGCAGTGTAAGGGTTCTCGACCTGGGCGGAGGGCTGGGCGTGGGTGAGCGCCTGAGCGACGAAGGCCTCAACCTGACCGCCTTAGACGAGGTTCTGCAACGCTTTCAGGCGGCCCGCCCGGGCTTTGAGCTGTGGCTTGAGCCGGGACGCTTCCTGGTGGCCACCGCCGGAGTTCTGCTGACCCGGGTTAACCAGGTCAAGACCAAGTCGGGCAAGACCTTCGTGGGAGTCGACACGGGCATGAACTCGCTCATCCGCCCGGCCCTCTACGGTGCCCACCACGAGATCGTCAACCTGACCCGCCTGGGCGAGCCCAACGCTATCCTGGCCGATGTGGTGGGCCCCATCTGCGAGAGCGCCGACGTGCTCGGACACGATCGGAGGCTGCCCGTGACGCGAACGGGAGACGTCTTACTGGTGGCCACCGCGGGAGCCTATGGACGGGCCATGAGCTCGAGCTACAACCTGCGCGAGCCTGCTCAAGAGCGCTTGATTTAGGAAAAAGGATCCTCCCAGGCTGATCCGAATCATATGCTTTGCGACACAAAGTAGACAGTGAGAAAAAGTTCATCGCCCCCACCCGGGGAGTGCGGTCAAAACAGAACTAAACTCAAGCATTGGCCCTTGTCGACTTGAATAAACTTCCTACTAAAATGTGAACATTTTGACAAGAAAAGGCGAAAGGATGCTCTGCCTACGAACGGTATAATGCTTGATACAGAAACGATTTATGGGTGCGGATCGAACAAAAAACGAGGGGTGACGGGTTGAATGACTTCCTATAGACGAGGAGGACTTGAGTGTGCTATACCGAAAGGGACTCAATCGCCGCGCCACAACGCGGCGTAAGGAGGTGCGAATCGTGGAGGCAAATTTCCTCGAGGGCGGGGTCGTCTCGGAAGTCAAACCGAACGGAAATGGCAAACCGAATGGCAAAGCCCATACGAACGGCAAAGCCCATGTCGCCGTCACGCAGGAGCCTGAGCTCCGAGCGACCGGTATGCCCAGGCTTCATCTCGCCCAGATGGTGGTCCAGACGCAGCGTGGCCCTGAACTGATCGACATTACCGAGAAGGTTCAGGACATGCTCGCCAAGACCGGCATCAAGGAAGGGAACGTCCTGGTCTACTCCCGGCACACGACGGCTGGCATCGTCATCAACGAAAACGAGCCGCTGCTCATTCAGGACATGTATCGGTTCCTGGAGCGCCTGGCGTCCCCGGCCGATACGTACTCCCACAACGACTTCTCCATCCGCACGGTGAACATGTGCGAAGATGAGTGCGCCAACGGGCACGCTCACTGCCAGCACCTGACCATCGGTTGTCAGCAGATGGTTCCCGTCGTTGCGGGGCATCTGGCACTCGGACGCTGGCAGCGTCTCTTCCTGCTGGAGATGGACCATCCGCGCACTCGCGAAGTCCTGATTCAGATTTTCGGCATCTAAGGAAGGCCTGGACTTCAGGGCAGCGGCGAAGCGAAACATCCGAAAGCTTGGTCAAGCTGCTCCAGGGGAACCTGGCCAAAAGAGAACCCGACCTGGGCTGGTCGGGTTCTCTTTTTCTCGCAAGAAATCAGCAGGTCGACTTTCCCTTGAAGATGCTCCAGGCTGCGAGCCTGGCGCCAGGGCGGTGGCCCTGACCGTGGTCGTCGTGGCCGTGGCTTGCGAAGCGGCCAATGGCCAAACTGGATTGAGCTCAGGTCAGGCGGAACACCGGCCTGCCACTGCGAAGTATTTGAGGATGAGAGAGTCCGATCGTCAACTCGGTCTCCGATTCAAGGAGCGCCTGCAGGAACTGCTTGGCCCGCGTTTGCTTCGGGTGCGCGCCTTCGGCTCGCGTGCCCGAGATTTGTGCAGGGTAGACTCTGATTTCGACCTGCTGGTGGTGGTGGACTCGGCTGACTACGAGACGCGCAGGTCCATCGCCCATCTTGGCGCTGACTTGATGCTCGAGACGGACGAGCCGGTCGCTTTGAGCCCCCTCGTGATGGACCCGCCTCGCATCGAGCGGCTGCGCCAGCTGGAACGGAAGTTGATCCTTGATATCGACCGGGAGGGGGTGGAGCTCTGACCGAAGAGAACCGCCTCCACAACCTGGCCAGGGAGTGGGAACTGGGCGAGACAGCCTGGCGGGAGGGAGAGCTGCTGCTGAACGGAGGCGAGCCCCGGGGTGCTCTGACCAGGTTCTACTACGCCGCTTTTCACGCCGCCTGCGCGGCCCTGCTGACTCTCGGGGTCGAAGCGACCACCCACGCCGGGGTTCGCTCACAACTGTCGGCGCATTTCATTCGGACCGGATGCCTGCCCGCTGATCTGGCCCGACTGCTGGCCGGGCTGCAACAGCTCCGGGAAGACGCCGACTATGAGCGCGATGTCGAGATCGACGCCGACCAGGCCCGCGGAGCTCGACAGGACGCTAACCGTATCCGCCAGACGATCGGGAGCTGGTTGCGAGAGAATGACTGGCTGCGGGCCTCCCCGTAGTTTTCCGCGCGGAAGGCTCGAGGGCACAGCGACCGCCTCGAGGATGACTGCCAGTACTGCGAGCTTTCGGCCGCCTGCCGCTTCGGGACCGAGCCCGTTGCGAAAGCGATGCTGGAGGATCCCCTGCTGGGCTTTCGGCGGCGCTGCGGAGAGGTGCGATGATGCGTGGAGGCGCCTGGCGCCTTTGCTAGAGAAGAACACGGCCCAATCGAATTGGAACACACCATGTCAGTCTGGATCGAGGGCCGATTTCCGGGAATCCCGAAGGAGAATGAAGAGACTAAAGCTCGCGCGGCCAAGGAAGCAGACTCTTTGCTTCTATCGACTATGTGGCCACACGTGATGTCACCCTGAACGTCGAGCGCATCAGCTCTTAAGCCTGGCGGCTGGACATTCGCGGCCGGCGGTGCCGCCGTCCCCTTCCGAACTTCGTCTACTCGACCCGGACGGTCTTGAGGACCCGGGCGCCCACGGCGAGAGCGTCGTCGCCCTTCACCTGAATGTCGTACTCGTACACCGGCCCGAACACGCGGATGTGAAAGAAAGTCGCAGAACCCAACTTCTCCGTCCAGGTGCAGGCGTGCTTGGCTCCTGGCACCGTGACGGCCACCGCGCCATTGGAGAGGCGTCGCTCGTACTCGCCCTTTCTGACGGCGTCCAGGAGCAACAGGGTGATGCCCTTCTCTGGCCCCTGTTTCCAGTGGTGCAGCTTTCCCTGAGGGTCCTTGCGGTTAAGCAGCCCCGGCTCGTATCCCGGGGGAACCTCGAAGCTCAACCCGCGAATGTGGACCGTGCCGGCCAGCGCCAGCGAGGTCAGAAGTCCGATGAGCAGTAGCAGGGTAAAATGAACCTTCATGTCTGCGCCCATTCGGTGCGCAAGGAACGGATGCCTGGGCGGCGAGGATTCCGGCTCGAGGCGCCGAGCTTCGCGGGAGTCGGCCTGTTCATCGCAGAGAGCTGATGAACAGGATATTCATCGCGACAGTTGGCTCCGGGCTGGGCGTGCCAGACCTTCAGCCAGCCACGCGCATTCACGCGTGGAGACCGCCGCTCTGCTCGAGCCTGGCGCGGAGGTGGCTGCAACGCTTCAATGGGGCCACGCGCATTCACGCGTGGAGACTTCGTGACCTGGATGCCATCCTCTCGCGCCTGCTCGCTTCAATGGGGCCACGCGCATTCACGCGTGGAGACATACTCGGCCACGCGGCCCTGTGGGGCTTGCTCGGCGCTTCAATGGGGCCACGCGCATTCACGCGTGGAGACGGCAGAGAGGGCCGCCAAGCAGCTCGAGAAGATGGAGCTTCAATGGGGCCACGCGCATTCACGCGTGGAGACGTCAGGGCTATTCACCATAGGTCACGCCGTCGAGTTGCTTCAATGGGGCCACGCGCATTCACGCGTGGAGACCCAGGCGGGGCTAGGGGCGCGGCCGGAAACCCTCGATGCCCACCTACTTGGTGCTCTTTGGGGAACCACGGAGAGCACAGAGGACGGGGAGAGCCGGGATTTCGGACC
>JAANMW010001053.1_pt1 | contig 31089 bp, 24 predicted proteins | sample 7279671 | NCBI WGS metagenome assembly JAANMW01 (sample SAMN14094541, study PRJNA606508) | bioreactor metagenome | isolation source: A lab-scale SPAN reactor treating ammonium-rich wastewater day 247 | place: Ireland: Galway | collected 2017-09-19 | reverse complement strand
ACGACGCGGCGACGGGCCGGCGCCTGTGGCGCCAGGCCGAGCCGGTCGCCTACACGATGAACCCGGCGGCGATGGGCCACGGCAAGGGGCCCAAGGCGACGCCCGCGGTCGCCGACGGGCGCGTGTTCACGTTCGGCATCACGGGCACGCTGCGCGCGTTCGACGCGGCGAGCGGCGCGCCGCTGTGGCGCCGGACGCTCCCCGAGCACGCGCGGAGCGAACCCGAGTTCGGCGCCGCGCAGTCCCCGCTCGTCGACGGCGGCAGGCTGATCGTGCACGTCGGCGGCGCCGGCGACGGAGCACTGGTGGCCCTCGATCCGAAGAGCGGCCGCACGCTGTGGCGCTGGACCGGCGACGGCCCCGGCTACGCCTCGCCCGTGGTGGCGACGCTCGGCGGCGTGCGCCAGGTCGTGACTCTCACCCAGACGAAGCTGGTCGGCGTCGAGCTCGCGACCGGAGCCCTGCTCTGGAGCGAGCCGTTCACGACGGAGTACGAGCAGAACGCGGTGACGCCGCTGGTCGTGGGCGATCTCGTGATCGTCTCCGGCATCAACCGCCCGTTGCGCGCGTCGAGGGTCACGCGGGCCGGAGCCCGCTTCACGGTCGCCACGGCGTGGGAGAACCCCGAGCTGCCGCTGTACATGAGCAGCCCGGTGGCGCACGGCGAGCGCCTCTTCGGCTTCACGCACCGGCAGCGAGGCCGCTTCTTCGCGGCCGATCTCGCCAGCGGCCGCCTGCTGTGGGCGAGCGAGGGCCGGCAGGCCGAGCACGCGAGCCTGCTGCTCGCGGGGGACGCGCTGCTGCTCGCGACCAGCGGCGGCGAGCTGCTCGTCGCGCGCTCCGGCGCGGCGGGTTTCGCCCCGCTCGCGTCCTACGAGCTGGCGAGCGGCGTCGTATGGGCCCACCCCGCGCTCGGCGCAGGCCGCCTCTTCGTCAAGGACGTGGATTCACTGGCCGCTTTCCTGCTGCCCTGACAACCGCGTATCCCTCGCCGCTTCCGGAACTTGCCGGGAGGCGGCGGCGACGGTAACCTCTCCTCACATGTCCAGGTGGCTGCGTTCCGTTGCCGTGTGCGCGACCCTGGCGGCCGCCGGCCTCGAGGCCCAGGTCGCTCCGGAGGGTCCGGCCGAGACCGTCGTGCGCGACCGCGGCTTCCGCCTCGGCCGGGTGATCGTGCAGCCGCGCTTCGACTTCGGCGGCATCGGCTGGGAGTCGAACGTCTACCTCGTCGGCGAAGGCGCGGGCGAGGAGCGCAACGACCTGTTCGCGAGCGGGGGCCCGGGCCTCGGCCTGATGGTGCCGATCACGCCCAAGCTGCGCTTCCTGGCCGACTCGCGCCTCAACTACCACTGGTACCTGGACACCGCGGACCAGCGGCGGCTGACGGGCGGCGGCGACGGCCGCCTGGTGTTCAACGGCGGCCCGGTGCGGCTGACCGCAGGCTACGCGCACTACCGCACGTTCGAGCGGCCGGTCGAGGAGATCGGGCGCCGCATCGAGACTACGCGGGCCGGCCCGGTCGGCTCGCTCGGCTTTTCGCTGCCGGGCCGGCTCAAGGTCGACCTCGACGCCACCTACCGCGACGAGAGCTCGCCCGAAGACGAGCCCGACGTGCTGGGCAACGACGTCGCGCGGCGGCTGTCGCGGGCGACGTTCGAAGCGCGCCCGCGGCTGGGCTACGCGATCACGCCCAAGACTTCGGTGTTCGTCGAGGCCCCGTTCCGGCGCGAGATCTACGACCAGGAGGACACGCTCGACGCCGACACCTGGGGCTACGGCGTCGGCATCGAGACCGATCCCACGACGCTGGTCCCCGGCCTGCTGCGGGTCGGCGTGGAGCGCTACGACGCGCAGAGCGACACCACGCCGACGCGCGACTCCTGGTACGCCGAGCTGCGCGTGCAGTTCGGCCCCTCGCCGCGCACCCGCTTCGAGCCGAGCTATCGGCGAGCGCGCGAGACGTCGCTGCTGCGCACGCTGGGCGACACGCAGACCCTGGTCCGCGACGAGCTGGGGCTGCGCATCCTGAAGGAGCTCGTCACCGAGCGGCTCGACCTGCGCGTCAACCTGCAGCGGGCCGCGGTGGAGACCGACGGCGGCGGCGTGGAGCTGGACTTCGGCGCGGGCAGCGAAGAGGTGCGGCGCGACGAGGTGCAGTACCTGGCCGAAGGCGACCTCGGCTACCGCTTCGGCGCGCTGCGTCTCGGCCTCGTCGGAAGCTGGCGCAACCGCAGCCGCACCGCGTTCGCGTCCGGGGGGCGCGCCGAGGGCTTCACGCTCGGCCTCAGCGCGAACTTCCGGCCATGAACCCCACCACCCAGGCCCCGCTGACCGAGGCCCGCCGCGTCCTCGCCATCCTGCACCGGCGGCGGCTGCTGATCGCCGCCTGCACCGCGGTTTCGCTGCTGGCGGCCTTCCTCCACACGCAGACGACGCGGCCCGTCTACGAGGCCCGGGTCCGGGTGCTGCTCGAGAAGCCGGGCGCGCCGCTGGGGCAGACGGACCTGACGGGCATCGCCGACGACACCAACACCCTGCTCGAGGTGCTGCGGGGCCGCGAGCTGGCCGAGCGCGTCGTCAGCCGGCTCGGCAACCGCATGGCGGCCGAGCTGGGCACCGGCCCGATGGTGTCGCTGTGGGAACTCGCGCGCCATCGGCTCTTCGGCCCGCCGGCGACGCCGGTCGCGCCGGACGGCGTGCCGCTGTCGCCCTCGGCCAGCGCGTTCCAGTCGCGGGTCCGGGTGACACCGGTCGCCGGCACCCGCCTGATCGACATTCGCTTCAGCGCCTACGACCCCGCGCTCACCGCGGTGGCCGCCAACAGCCTGATCGACGCGTTCACCGAGCTGGCCGCCGGCGACCGCTCGGACCGCTCCGGCGAGCGCACCGAGTGGCTGACCGACCAGTACCGGCAGCAGCAACAGCGAATCCAGGCGCTGGCTGCGCAGCTCGAGCAGAAGCGGCGCGCGGCCGGGGTCGACACCGGCGGCGACGCCGAGCGCCGCTCCGCGAGCCTGTCCGCCACTCTGAGCGCGCTGCAGGCGGAGCGCGGCACCAAGCAGGCGCTGCTCGACCAGGTCCGCGCCGGCACCAACCCGGCCGACGCACTGCCGATCTCGATGCAGGGGGGGCTCGCCGAGCTGCGCGGCCAGCTCCGCCGCGCCCAGGAGGACCAGGCCCGGCTCGCCGAGCAGCTCGGCGAGCGCCACCCGCAGATGCAGGAGGCGCGGCAGCGGGTGGCCTCGCTCGAGCAGCAGCTCGCCGCCGAGGCGCGCGCCGTCGTCACCGGCCTCGAGAACGAGGTGCGGATGCTGCTGCAGCGGGAGGCGACGCTGTCGGGCGAGATCGCGAGCCTGCGCGCCGAGGTCGTCGGCAGCGGCGCCCAGGCGGAGATCCAGTCGCTCGAGCAGCAGCTCGTGAACGAGCGCGCGCTGCTCGTGCAGATGACCGGCCAGGCCCGCACCACCGAGCTGCAGGGCGCCTACCGCCTGCCGCCGCTGCGGGTGCTGGAGCCGGCCACCACGCCGGGCTCCCCCGTCTCGCCGCGGGCCGGCAGCACCTACCGCAACGCGCTGCTGCTGGGGCTCGTGATCGGGATCGCCCTCGCGCTCGGCTTCGACGCCCTCGACAACACCGTGAAGACGCCGGAGGACGTGCGCGAGGCGCTCGGCCTGTCGCTGCTCGGCGTGATCCCCGAGGCCCAGCCGGAAGAAGGACCGGCCTCGCGCACGCCCGCCGTGTTCCGCGCCGGCCCCTACTCCGCCGCCGAGGCCTACCGGCTGTTGCGCACGAACCTCACCTACTCGCTGCCGCCGGAGGGCGGCCGGCTGCTGGTGATGTCGTCGGCGAACCCCGGCGAGGGCAAGACCACGACCTGCGCCAACCTGGCCGGCGCGCTGGCCGTCGCCGGCGCGCGGGTGCTGGCGATCGACGCCGACCTGCGACGGCCCACGCTGCACCTGCACTTCGGCCTGCAGCGCGCGCGGGGCCTCACGGACGTGATCGTCGGCAAGCTCGACCTCGAGGCCGCGCTGCAGCCGACCCGCTGGGCGGGGCTGTCGGCGATCACCTGCGGCTACCTGCCGCCCAACCCCGCGGAGCTGCTGGCCTCGACCCGGCTGCGCGACCTGCTCCACAACCTGCGCGGGCGCTTCGACTGGGTGCTGGTCGACACGCCGCCGGTGCTGGCGATGGCGGACACCTCGATCCTGGCGCCGTTCGTCGACGGCGTGATCCTCGTCGTCGGCGCGGAGGTCTCGACGCGGCCCGCCGTGCAGCGCTCGATCGACCAGCTCCGCGGCGTCGGCGGCGTGGTGCTGGGCGCCGTGCTCAACCGCGTCGACCTGAAGCGCAACGCCTACTACTACAGCCACTACTACGGCGACTACTACCGCAGCTACTACAGCGCCGAGAACCCCGCGGCCGAGTCGGGCAAGCTGCGCCGCTTCAAGCGCTCCTGATCGGCTTGACACCCGCGCGGGGCGACGGCGTAGCATGAGGCCCTTGGACTCGACACCTTCCTTCGCCCGCCGCGCGTGCGCGCTCGCGCTCTGCCACGCCCTCGCCCTGCTGCCGGCCGTTCCGGCGCAGGCGGCGCCGGCGGCCGGGCGGCTGGCCGCGACCTTCTCCGTCTCCGGGCGCCCCGCGCCGCGGCTGGCGGTCGCCCTCGTCGACCTCGAGCGTGGACACGTCGTGCGCGGCGTGACCGACGCGAGCGGCCGGCTGCGGCTGGGGCTCGCCGCCGGCAGCTATGCGCTGATGGTCGAGTCGAAGGCGCCGCTGGTGGTGAGCCGCGGGCCGCGCGTCGTGCGCGTGGCCGCCGCGGGCCTGACCCGCGCCCAGGTCGAGCTGCTGCTGGCGGGCGCGCTGACCGCGGCGCCGCAGCAGGGCCAGGCGCAGATCACCCACGAGGAGGCGGCCTGCTTCCTCGCGGAGGAGTTCCCGCTGCTGACGGCGTCGGTGGAGCCGGCCGCGCCCTACACCAGCGCGCGCATCTACTTCCGGCCCGCGCGGGCGACCGAGTTCTTTTACGTCGAGATGGAGGCCGCGCCCGAGGGCGGCTTCCAGGGCCGCCTGCCGCGGCCGCGGCTCGAGGCGAGCCCGATCGAGTACTACGTGGCGTTCCTCACCACCGACGGCGAAGAGGTGAAGTCCGAGACCCACGAGGTCAAGGTGGTCGAAAACGAGTCGGCCTGCGCCGCAGGCCGACTGGCCGCGCTCGGCGGCCCCGGCGAGGTGACCGTCTACTCGGCCGCCACCGGCGCCGCCGTGGCCCCGGCCGGGTTCGCCGCCGGCTCGCTGGCGCTGACCGCGGGCACAGTGGCCGCGCTGGTCAGCGGCGCGGCGGCCGCGGGCATCTCGGCGGCGGTCACGGTGACCAACCCGGTGCCGACCCCGGTGCCGACCCCGGTGCCCTCTGTGACCCCGACGCCGACACCGCGCCCGACACCGAGCCCGTCGCCGACGCCGACGCCGACTCCCGAGCCGACGCCGTCTCCGACGCCCTCGACCGCCTCCAAGTAGGCGGCGGCGCCTACTTCCAGCTCAGGCTGCCCTTCAGCGTCTCTTCGCGCGTGGTCGTGGCGACCACGTCGAGGCTCCAGCTCTTCACGCCGTCGCGCCAGTCGCCCGTGACCTCGGCCAGCAGCGCGCGCTGCCCGGGCGCCAGCTCGCGGGACCTGAGGGCTGCCGGCACCGCGGCGCGGGAGCCGTTGACGGTGACGAAGGCGCTCAGGCTCTCGAGCTTGATCGCCTTCTTGCCGTCGTTCAGCGCGTAGACCTGCACCTTCCACGCGACTCCCGCGTGGACGCTCGGCGGCGTCGCCTCGAACTGGACCTGGGCCGAGTAGTCGGGGTTGGCGACGGTCACGTCCTGGGTGTTGAAGCCGGCCGGGGCCTTGCCGGAGGGCTTGGCGAGGAAGAAGCTGCGCCCCGGCACGAAGCGGCGGCGCGCTTCCGTCGCCCCCGCGTCGGCCGCCGACACGCCGCTGGTCGCGCGCGCGTTGCCCGGCTCGAGGGCGAGGGCCTCCCTGAAGGCGGCGCTGGCCGCATCGAACTGGCGCGCTTCCAGCGCGGACTGTCCGCGGTCGAGCAGGCTGGCGAGCTGCTGCGCGCGCACCTGGGCGGGGTCCGGGGCCGCCGGCGCGGGCGTCGCCGCCGGGGCCTTCGCTGCGGCCGCCTTGCCGGCGGCAGCCTTGGCGGCCGCCGGGGTCGGCGTCGCCGCGGCCTTGGCCGCAGCCTTCGCGGCGGCTACCGGAGGTGCCGTCGGCAACGGCGCGGGCGTCGGCGCGGGCTCGGCGATTTCTTCGGCCACGGTCGGCGCGGGCGCTGCCGTGGTCGGCGGCGGCAGCGCCGCCATCGTCGTCGGCGGAGCCGTCGGCGGCGGCGCGGGCATGGTCGCGGGCGGCGCCGGGGCCTGGTTCATCCACAGGAAACCACCGACGGCCGCGGCGACCACGAGACCCGCCCCGACGAAGAGGCCGGTCTTCGAACCGGGGGCGGCAGGCGGCTCCGCAACCGGCGCAGGTGCGGGCCGCGCGGTCGGCGGGGCCGGGCGGCGCGAAGCGGCCGCGGGACGCGAAGCCGCGGGATGCGAAGCCGCGGGCGCCGCTGGCCGCGGGCGCGTCGCGGGGGCGGGCGGACGTGCGGCCGGGGCCGCGGGTTTCGCGGCCGCCGGCGGCTTTGCCGCGGGTGCGGCGGGCGGCGGCGCGGAGGTCGGCAGTGGCGCTGGCGGCGCCCCGGCCGGGGGCCCGGGAGGAGCGACGGGCTGCCGCTTCAAGCTCACGGTCGGTGCGTACTCGGCTTCGTCCGGCGCCTCGGGGCGCGGCAGCACCATCGTCGCCTGGGGGTCGGTTGCCGGAGCGAGGTCCTCCTCGACCACGACGGGCGCGGGCGGCGGGGCCTCCACCTCGAAGCGCTCGGGCACCTCCTCGACGATCTCCTCGGCCACCTCGGGAACCGGCGCCAGGTCGACGAGCGTGGCGTCGAGCTGCTCGGCCGGGGCGAGATCGGGCACCGGCACGTCGGTGACGGTGGCCGCGAAATCGACGACCTCCTCTTCGGCCGGGGGCAGGAGCGGCGGCGGGGCCGACAGCGCGATCGTCGCCTCGCCTTCGTCGGCGGGCTCGGCCTGCGGCTCAGCGACTTCGGCGTGATCCTCCACGTCGTCCGGGTGCGGCTCCACGACCAGCTCGGGCTCGGGCTCGAGGGCAGGCTCCACCGCCTCGAGCAGGGGCTCGGGTTCCTCGTGGAGCTCCGGCTCCACCTCGGCCGGAGCCGCCAGATCGGCGACGAACGCCGCGAGGTCGGCCGGCAGCCGGCACTGGAGCATCACCGACCCCGGCTCCCCGGGCGCGCCCAGCCACACGACGTCGCCGGAAGCCAGGGGGCTCTCGCCCGTCACCGGGTCGTCGTTGCGGAACAGCCCGGCGGCGCCGGGCTCGGGGACCAGGCGCGCGCCACCGGCCGTCAGTCGCAACCGGGCGTGAATCGCGGCGACGCCGGGCGCGGGAACGGAGACGTCGCACCCCGGGTCGGACCCGAGCGTGCACTCCAGGCGCCGGAGCGTGAACTCCCGGCCCGCCTGGGGCCCGAGCAGGACCGAGAGGGCCGGCGGTCGTCGCGAGGGATCCGCCATAGGAGCTTTCCGCGTCGGATTCTAGCAGCGTCAGCGGAGGAATCGGCGCGCGGCATCGGCCAGGCCGGGCCGCAGCGGATCGAGGGCGACCGCGTGCGCCGCCAGGTCCGCCGCGCGGGCGTGCTCGCCGCGCAGTTCGGCCACCCAGGCCAGCAGCAGCCACGACTCGGCGTCGGCGGGCCGCTGCTGCAGGGCGCGGCGCAGCTCGAGCTCGAGCCGGCGCTGCTTGAGATCGCGCACGATCGGGTCGCGGGCGAGGCTGCCGGCGCGCTCCGCCGAAAGATCGGGGCGAGGGCTCGACGCGGGCAGCGCGATCGCCAGCGCGACGAGCGCGCAGAGCGACGCCGCGGCACCGACCGTCGCGCGCGGCGAGGGCCGGGCCCCGAGCGGAGCCAGGGCGAGGCCGGCCACGACCGCGGCCAGCGCGCCGTTGGCGGGGATCCGCAGGTTGAAGTCGATCAGCCCGTGGGCGAGCAGCGCGCAGAGGCCGGCCAGCGCCCCGTGGGCGACGCCGCGCAGCCACGGGTCGGGGCAGGTGGCGGCGGCCCCGATCGCGCTGCGCAGCGTCAGCAGGAGCGCGAACGTCGTGGCCAGGAAGCCGAGGGCTCCGCCTTCGGCCAGCAGCTCCAGCCACTCGTTCTCCGGGTGCTCGACGCGCAGCGCGCCGTGCGCGGTCTTGAAAGGCGGCAGCGCGTCCGCGAAGGTGCCGAGCCCGGTGCCCGCGACCGGCGCGCGGGCGGCGAGCGACAGCGTGTCGCGCCACACCTCGAGGCGGAAGGAGCCCGACACCTCGCGGTGCGCGCTGCCGAGCGAGCCGAGGCGGCTGCGCACCTCGGGGGCCGCGCTCGTGAAGGCGACGCCGGCGGCCAGCAGCAGCAGCGCCAGCACCGCGAGCGCGCCGCGCCGGGCGCGGCCCGCGCTCCAGCGCAGGGCGCCCAGCACCAGCAACCCGGCGACGAAGGCGACTGCGCCGCCCCGCGAGCCGGTGGCGAGGCCCGTGACCGCAAGCGCCAGCGCCACGGCCAGCGCCAGCGCAGCGCCTGCCGCGCCGCGCTCGGTCCACTGCGCGCCGTGGCGGGCGCGAGCGCGGGAGGCGATGCCGATCGCGGCTCCGAGCAGCACCAGCGCGGCGCAGAAGGTCCAGCCCGCGAAGTGGTTCCGCGACACGTAGGGGCCGAACGGCGCGAGGGTGGGCACCGCGTAGCGGCCGTAGAGCAGCTCGCCGAACGCCTGCCGCGCGTAGACCGCGTAGCCGGCCAGCCCGAGCCCCGTCGCTCCCAGCGCCACGACCACCGCCCGGTAGCGGCGCCCCGCCAGCAGCCACGGGCCCAGCCGCAGCGCGAGCAGCGCCAGCGTGCCGGCGTAGAGCGCCGCGCGGGCCGTGGCCTCGGGGCGGATCGACAGCGGCCGAAAGCCGCCCCCCAGCGCTTCGCCGGCCGCGCCCGCGGGGTGCCACACCGCCGCCGCGGCCGGCGACAGCGCCGCCAGCAGCGCGGGAGGCAGCGGCACGAGTTGCAGCGCCGGCAGCAGCAGCACCAGGCCGAGCAGGCTCGCCGCCTTCGGCGGCAGCGGTGGCCAGCCGGCCACGCCGCGTTCGCCGATGGCGCCCAGCGCGAGCGCCGCCAGCAGCGCGGCGAGCAGGCCGCGCTCGAAGGGCGCGGGCACGGACCCGAAGGCCCACGGGGCGAGACAGGCGGCGGCCACCGCAAGCGCGGTCGCCGCCGTCACCACCCGGCTCACGTCCGCGGCCCCGAGCCGGCAGCGCTGCCCGCGAGGATCGCGAAAGCCGCCGCGTTGGCGGGAATCTGCCAGTTGAAGTCGACGGCGTTGGCGGCGAGCACGCCGCACACCGCGGCCAGGACCCCCGCCTCGAGCGAGCCGCCGGCGCGGGCCGCGCGCCAGGTGCGGCGCAGCAGGGTGGCGACGAGGGCGAGCAGCAGCGCGAGCCCGGGCAGCCCGAGGTCCGTCAGGGCCTGCAGGTACTCGTTGTGCGCCTCGCCGACGTAGAGATCCGGCTGCCAGCTGCGGTAGGCCATCAGCGCGGGACCGTAGGCGTTGAGGCCGGCTCCCGTCAGCGGCACGTCGGCCGCGAGCCGCAGCGACTCGGTCCAGATCGGCCCCCGGCTGCGCCACACGCCGCGACCCTCGATCGCCTCCACCACCGCCATCGGCCGCGTCCACAGCGCGGACAGCGGCAGCAGCAGCAGCAGCGCCAGCGCCAGCCGGCGGCGCCGCGACAGGGCGCACAGCGCCGCCAGCGAACCCAGCAGGCCGAGCAGCCCCGAGCGGGCGCCGGCCGCGAACAGCCCGACGATCACCAGCAGGGCGACGCCGCTCCACAGCAGCAGCGCGGCGCCGGCGGGTTCGCCGAGCGCCAGCCAGCGGCGGCGGCGGCGGCGCGAGGCCGCGACCCGGACCCGGCCGAGCGCCTCGCCGACCAGCGCGAGGCTCAGCGCCACGACGGGGATCAGGTAGCCCGCGAAGTGGTTGCGGTTGACGTAGGGGCCGAACACGGCCCACTTCCAGAACGGCTCGTAGAAGCCGTAGATGCGGGTCGGGGCGGCGCTGCGGGCCTGGACCAGCGCGATCACCACCAGCAGCCCGCCGGTGATCGCCATCGCCCGGAACAGGCGGCGCCGGGCGGCGGGGTCGGCGAGTTCGCGGCACGCGGCCGCGTAGAGCAACGCCATCACCAGGAGAAAGCCGAGGCCGCGCAGCGTGCCCGGGGCATCGACGCTGAGCGGCCGCCACAGGCCGTCGACCAGCGTGTAGCGCTCGTGGAACGCGGCGGCGCCGGGGCTGAGCCAGGCCACGAGCAGCGGCGGCAGCGGCAGCAGTTGCAGCGCGACGAGCCCGAGCGCCGCGACCAGCAGCGGCGCGCCCGGCACGTGGCGCGGCACGGCGCCGAACGCGACCGCCAGCCGCTCGCGCAGCCACGAGGCGAGCCCGAGCGCGCCGCCCACGACCAGCAGTGGCACGAAGGCCGGGGCGTGCACGGCGCCGAGCGCGAACGGCGGCAGCACGGCGACGACGAGCAGGCCGTGGCGCAGCACCGGCGGCCCGGCGGCGCTCATTTCAGGGCTTCGACGCGCAGCAGCCGGCCGCGCGCGTCCTTCACGAGCCGGCGGTCGGGACGGCCGTCGCCGTCGGTGTCGAGGTCCTCGCTGCCCGCGAGCGGCCCGCTCCGGTGCTGCCAGCGGTCGAAGCGGCCGTCGCGGTCGGTGTCCAGCGCGATCGCCGCCACTGCCTCGCCTTCCAGAAGCTCGGCCCGCTCGACGCGGCCGTCCCCGTCGTCGTCGTACTCGCGCCGCAGCGGCGCGCCGGCGGCGTCGAGCTCGACCCAGGTGTCGGGTGCGCCGGCGCGGCGGGTGGCGCCGATGCGGTGCAGGCGTCCCTCGTCGTCGTAGTGCTCCCAGCGGTCGAGGCGGCCGTCGAAGTCGGTGTCGATCTCGATGCGGACCGGCCGCTTGCGGCCCTGGTGGTGGGCGAACTGGTCGGGCGCTCCGTCGCCGTTCGCGTCGTACTCGATGCGCAGCAGCCGGCCCCACGGGTCGTAGAAGGCCTTGTAGGGGCCGCGGTCGAGCAGCAGGTAGACGGCGCCGTCCGGGCCCTTCAACTGGCCGACGTCGGTGGGCGGCGTGGACGGAGCTCCGCTGCAGGCGTGGGCCAGGAGCGGGAGCAGGACGGCGGCGAATCGGCGCACGATCGCCGCAATCATAGGCCCGGCGGCGGACTCGCCCCGCCGCCGGGTCCCGCCGATCGCGGCTACAGCGTGTAGCGCGCGGCGTCGATCACGGAGGCGGCGACCTGCTCGCGCAGGGCCACCGTGTTGACCGCGTCGCGCTTGCCGAAGCGCTTCAGGGCGGTCAGGTAGGTGCGCAGCATGTCGCCGTCGTCGAGCGCCGCCAGCAGCCGCTTCGACGCCGCCTCGATGCGGTCCATCGCGTCCTGCGCGAAGCAGCGCACCGCGGCCTCCTGCAGCGCGCAGGCGGCGGCGCCGTCGCGGGCGGCCTTCTTCTGGGCCCGCAGCACCGCGCTCTCCAGGGCGTAGGTCTCCATCGCGACGTCGGCCCACAGCCCGAGCAGCTCCTGCTTGTCGCCGAGCGCCTTGCCGAACTTCTGGGCGGCGATGCCGAGGCCCATGGTCGCGATCTTGCGGGCGCCGCGGACCATCCGCTCCTCGGCCTTCAGGAAGCCTTCCTCCGGCTCCTCGAACGAGGGGCCGGCCGTGAACTCGTCCATCAGGCCCATCGCCTTCTGGAAGAGAGGCAGCTCGCCCTTCAGCGCCTTGCGCAGGATGCGCCCCGGCACCAGCAGGCGGTTGATCTCGTTGGTGCCCTCGAAGATGCGGTTGACCCGCGCGTCGCGCCAGTAGCGCTCTGCCGGGTAGTCGTCGACGTAGCCGGCGCCGCCGAAGATCTGCACGGTCTCGTCGACCACGTAGTCGAGCATCTCCGAGCACCACACCTTGACCATGGAGCACTCGGCGTCGTACTCCTCGATCCGCTTCAGCGCCTCGGCCACGTCGTGGATGTCGACGCCCTCGAGGTTCCTGTCGATCAGGCCGGCGGTGCGGTAGACGATCGCCTCCGAGACGTAGATGCGGATGGCCATCTCGCCGAGCTTCTCGCGGACGAGGCCGAAGTTCGTGATCGGCTGGCCGAACGCGGTGCGGCTCTTGCCGTACTCGGCGGCCGACTTGAGCGCCAGCTTGGCGCCGCCGGTGACGCCGGCGCCGAGCTTGAAGCGGCCCACGTTGAGGATGTTGAAGGCGATCTTGTGGCCCTTGCCGATCTCGCCGAGCAGGTTCTCCTTCGGGATCACCGCGTCCTGGAAGATCAGCGGCCGCGTCGAGCTGCCCTTGATGCCGGTCTTGCGCTCCTCGGCGCCGAGCGACACGCCGGGCGTGCCCTTGTCGATGATGAAGGCCGTGAAGTGCTCGCCGTCGACCTTGGCGAAGGTGATGTAGACGTCGGCGAAGCCGCCGTTGGTCAGCCACATCTTCTCGCCGTTCAGGATCCAGCTCTTGCCGTCCTTCGACAGCGTCGCGCGCGCCTTGGCGTTCATCGCGTCGGAGGCGGAGCTGGCCTCCGACAGCGAGTACGAGCTGATCCACTCGCCGGAGGCGAACTTGGGCAGGTACTTCTGCTTCTGCTCGGCGGTGCCGAAGTAGACGATCGGCAGCGAGCCGATCCCGGTGTGGCCCATGAAGGTGACCGCGAACGAGCCGTCGCGGGCGGCGCTCTCGGAGACGAGGCAGCCCGAGACCTTGTCGAGGCCGAGCCCGCCGTACTCCTCGGGGATCTCGATGCCGAGCAGGCCCAGCTCGCCGGCCTTGCGCATCAGCTCGCGCGAGACCTCGTACTCGAGCTTGAGGATCTGCGGGATGCGCGGGGCCATCTCGTTCTCCATGAACTCGGCCGCCGTCTGCCCGATCATCTTCTGTTCTTCGGTGAGGTCCTCGGGCGTGAACACCTCGTCGGGGACCCGCTCCTCGGTGAGGAACGTCCCGCCTCTCGCCGCCAGCACCCCGCCCGTCGCCATCGTGTCCGTCGCCATGTCCGTCCCTCCCACCCTAGAGCCGTTCGAAGATGCCGGCGGCGCCCATGCCGCCGCCCACGCACATCGAGACCAGTCCGTAGCGCGCCTGCCGCCGCTCCATCTCCGGCAGCAGCGAGGCCAGCAGCTTCGCGCCCGTGCAGCCGAGCGGGTGGCCCAGCGCCACCGCGCCGCCGTTCGGGTTGACCTTCGCCGGGTCGAGCTCGAGCGCCTTCATCACCGCCAGCGCCTGGCAGGCGAAGGCCTCGTTGAGCTCGATCACCTCGACCTGGTCGAGCTTCATCCCGGCCAGGCCGAGCGCCTTCGGGATCGCCGCCACCGGCCCCGCGCCCATGATCTCGGGCGGCACGCCGGCGACGGCGTAGGCGACCAGCCGGGCGATCGGCTTCACGCCCAGGGCGCGCGCCCTCTCCGCGGACATCACGACCGTGGCCGCCGCGCCGTCGGACATCTGCGAGGCGTTGCCGGCGGTGACGATGCCGTCCTTCGCGAAGGCCGGCCGCAGCTTGGCGAGCGAGGCCAGGTCGGTGTCGGCGCGCGGGCCCTCGTCGACCTCGAAGACGGCGCCGTCGACGGACAGCGGCACGATCTCGGACTTGAAGTGGCCCGCCGCGATCGCGGCCAGCGCCTTCTGGTGCGAGCCCAGCGCGAAGGCGTCCGAGGCCTCGCGGGTGATGCCGTGCTGCTGGGCGAGCAGCTCGGCGGTCAGGCCCATGCCGAGGTAGGCCTCGGGGTAGCGCTCGAGCAGCTCCGGGTTGGGGGCGATCTTGTGGCCGCCCATCGGGATCAGGCTCATGCTCTCGGTGCCGCCGGCGACCGCCACCTCCGAGCGCCCGGCGGCCACGGCATCGGCGGCCAGCGCCACCGCCTGCAGCCCCGACGAGCAGAAGCGGTTGATGGTCATCGCGGCCGCGGTGTGGGGCAGGCCGGAGAGCAACCCGGCGATGCGGGCCACGTTCATGCCCTGTTCGGCCTCGGGCATGGCGCAGCCGAGGATCACGTCGTCGACGCTCGCGGCCTCCACCTGGGGCACGCGGGAGAGCGCGCCGCGGATCGCCGCCGCCGCCATGTCGTCGGGGCGGACGTTCCGGAGCGCGCCCTTGCCGGCCTTGCCGACGGCGGTGCGCACGCTGCTCACGATCACGGCTTCACGCATGGAGTTTCTCCAGCGAAAACGAATGAATGCTCACTCAGTTAGTTGCGCAGCGGCTTGCCCGTCTTGAGCATGTGGCCGATCCGCTCCTGGGTCTTGCGGGTGCCGAGCAGCGACAGGAAGGCCTCGCGCTCGAGGTCGAGGTAGTGCTGCTCGGAGACGAGGCCGGGCGCGCGGTCGCCGCCGCACAGGATGTGGGCGACCTTGCCGGCGATCAGCGCGTCGTGGTCCGAGATCTGGCCGCCCTTCTGCGCGTTGTAGATGCCCATCTTGAAGATCGAGAGCGCGGGGCGGCCGAGGGCCGGCACGGCGGCGCGCGGCGACGCGGGCCGGTAACCGGCGCGCGCAAGGCCGAGCGCCACCTGCTTGGCGTCGCCGATCAGGCGGTCAGGGTGGGGCGAGACCGAGTCGGCCGGGTTCAGGAACCACTGCCGCGCCTCGGCGCCCGAGGTCGCCACCTTGCCGAAGGCGATCAGGTCGAAGGCCCGCTTCACGAACGGGAACGCGTCGGCACCGTCGACGCCCGCGACCCGGTCGAGCGCGCGCAGCGCCATCTCCTTGGTGCCGCCGCCGGCGGGGATCAGGCCGACGCCGACCTCCACCAGGCCCATGTAGGTCTCGGCCGAGAGCCGCACCCTCGCGCCGTGCAGCGCGATCTCGCAGCCGCCGCCCAGGGTCAGGCCGAACGGCGCGACGACGACCGGGATGTCGGCGCACTTCATCGCCATGTTCGCGCGCTGGAACTGGCGGATCGACAGCTCCAGCTCGTCCCACTCCTCTTCCTGCGCGGCCAGCAGGGCCAGCATCAGGTTGGCGCCGACCGTGAAGTTGTCGCCCTGGTTGCCGATCACCAGCGCGTCGAAGTGGTTGCGGCCCTCCTTCGCGGCGTGGGCCAGCATCGAGAAGGTGTCGGTGCCGAGCGAGTTCATCTTGGAGTGGAACTCGACCAGGCCGACGCCGTCGCCGAGGTCGACGAAGGACGCCCCCGCGTTCTTCTTGAGCACGGCGCCCGCGCGGGCCTTGACCGCGGGCAGCGCGACGACGCCCTCGCGCCGCGGCAGCGGCTCGGCGCCTTTCGGCCCCCACACGGTGTCGCCCTCGTAGAAGGAGGTGCGGCCGGAGGCCAGCAGGTCGGCGACCAGCTTCGGCACCGGGCGCCCTTCCTTCGCCGCCCGCTCCGCGACCACCTTCACGCCGATCGCGTCCATCACGCGGAAGGGGCCGAGCCCCCAGGCGTAGCCCCACTCCATGGCGCGGTCGATGGCCACGACGTCGTCGCTGATCTCCGGGACCAGCGAGGCCGCGTAGAGCGAGGTCGCCGACAGCGCCTGCCACAGGAACGCAGCGCCCTTGTCGGTGCCCTGCACGATCGCCGCGATGCGGGCGCCCGGGTCGGCCAGGTCCTTGGCCGCCTCCAGCGAGGCGAACTTCGGCTTGCCCTTGGGCTTGTGCTCGAGCGTCTTCCAGTCGAGGGCGAAGATGTCCTTGCCCTCCTTCTTGTAGAAGCCGACGCCGGTCTTGTCGCCCAGCCACTTCTTCTCGAGCATCGCCTTCATGAAGGCGGGCGGCAGGAACAGCTCGCGCTCGGGGTCGCCGGGGACCGCGTCGTACAGGTTCTGCGCGACCTTGACGCAGATGTCGACGCCGGCGATGTCGCCGGTGCGGAAGGTGGCGGACTTGGCGCGGCCGATCGCGGGGCCGGTCAGCGCGTCGACCTCCTCGATCGAGAGCTCGAGCGCCTGCATCACCGCGAGCGCCTTGCCGAGGCCGTAGGACCCGATCCGGTTGGCGATGAAGTTGGGCGTGTCCTTGCAGCGCACGACGCCCTTGCCGAGCGTCGCCTCGCAGAAGCGCTCCATGGCGAGAAGCAGCCCGGGGTCGGTGTGCGGACCGGGGATCGTCTCCAGCAGCTTCAGGTAGCGCGGCGGGTTGAAGAAGTGGGTGCCGAGAAAGCGGCGCTGGACGTCGGCCGGCAGCGCGGCGCCGGCCTGGACGATCGGCAGGCCCGAGGTGTTGGTCGACAGCACCGCGGTCTTCTTCAGGTGCGGCACCACGCGGGCGAACAGCGCCTGCTTGACCGAGAGGTCCTCGAGCACCGCCTCGAACACCCAGTCGGCGTCCTTCAGCTCGCGGGCCAGGTCGTCGTCGAAGTTGCCCGGCCGGATCGCCGCGGCCAGCTCCGGCACGGCCAGCGGCGACGGCTTCATCTTCTTGAGGTTCTCGACGGCCCGCTTCGCGAGCGCGCTGCGGTCCGTCGCGCCCTCCGGCACGAGATCCAGAAGCGCGACCTCGATCCCCTGTGCAGCGAGATGGGCGGCGACCTGCGCCCCCATCGTCCCGGCACCCAGCACCACGGCCTTGCGAATCGAGAGGCTCATGACTTCCTTCCGTGCGGCCGGGCCAGGCGGACGCCTCGCGGCGTCAGGCGGCTCCGCCCGCGTACATGCGGTCGATGAGGTCCTTGTACTTGCGCTCCACCACCCGGCGCTTGACCTTGAGCGTCGGCGTCAGCTCGCCGGCCTCGATCGTGAACTCGGTGGCGATCAGCGCGATCTTCTTGATCTTCTCGAACTGGGCGAGGTCGGTCGTGCGCTCGGCGACCAGGCCCTCGTAGAGGGCGACCACCTCGGGGCGGGCGATCAGCTCCTCGCGGGAGGCGACGGCGAGCCCCCGCTCCTGCGCCCACTTCTCGAGGTTGACGAGGTTCGGCACCACCAGCGCGACCGCGAAGTTGCGCTTGTCGCCGATCATCACCACCTCGGCGAACAGCGGGTGGGCCTTGATGCGGTTCTCGATCGGCTGCGGCGCGATGTTCTTGCCGCCCGAGGTGACGATCAGGTCCTTCTTGCGGTCGGTGATGCGCAGGAAGCCGTCCGCCTCGAGCACGCCGATGTCGCCGGTGTGGAACCAGCCCTCGGGGTCGATGGCTTCCGCCGTCGCCTCCGGCTTGTTGAAGTAGCCGCGCATCACGTGCGGGCCGCGGGTCAGGATCTCGCCGTCGGCGGCGATCTTCACCTCGACGCCGGGCAGCGCGGGGCCCACGGTGCCCGGGCGGAAGTGCCCGGGGCGGTTCACGCAGATCACGGGCGAGGTCTCGGTCAGGCCGTAGCCCTCGAGGATCAGCATGCCCGCGGCGCCGAAGAACTCGGCCACCTCCTGGCCCAGCGGCGCGCCGCCGGAGACGAAGTACTTGACGCGGCCGCCGACGCGCCCCCGGATCTTGGCGAGGACGAGCTTGTCGGCGAGCGCCAGCTTCAGCCCCAGCAGGGGTCCCGGCGACTGGCGCGCGACCTTGAGCTGGAAGGCCTCGCCGCCGACGCCCAGCGCCCAGCGGAACAGCTTCTGGCGCAGCGGCGGCGCGGAGGCCACCGCCTCCTGCACGCGGGCATGGATCTTCTCGTACAGCCGCGGCACCGAGGTCATGATCGTGGGCCGGATCTCGAGCAGGTTGTCCGGCACCTTCTCGACGCTCTCGGCGAAGTTGATGGTGGCGCCCTGGTGCAGCATCCAGTAGTGGCCCGCCATCCGCTCGAACGAGTGGCACAGCGGCAGGAACGACAGCGTGTGGTCGTCCGGGCCGATGCCTTCGACGCACGACGCCGACGCCAGCACGTTCGACACCAGGTTCGAGTGGACGAGCATCACGCCCTTGGGGTCGCCGGTGGTGCCCGAGGTGTAGATCAGCGTCGCGAGGTCCGAGGGCTTGACCGTGGCGGCCCGCTCGCGCACCGCCTTCGGGTCGGCTGCCAGCGCCTCCCGGCCCCGCGCGCGCACCTCGGAGAGCGAGAGCGTGCCGGGGATCGCCGGCGACTCGTCGAAGCGGATCACGTGGACGAGCGTCGGCACCTCGGCGCGGGCCGCCTCGACCTTGGCGGCCTGCACGGGGGTCGACACGAAACAGATGCGGGCGCCGCAGTCCTTCAGGATGTAGGCGACCTGCGACGGCGTCAGGCTCGGGTAGATCGGCGCGTCGGCCGCCGCGGCGCACAGCACCGCGAGGTCCGCGAACATCCACTCCGGGCGGTTCTCGGAGAGGATCGCGACCCGCTCGCCCGGCTCCAGGCCGAGGCCGCGCAGGCCCATCGAGAGCTCCTCGACCGCGGCCAGGTACTCGGCGGAGCTGATCGCGCGCCAGGTCCCGTCCTGCTTGAAGCGCAGGTGCCCGGGCTTGCGGAAGGTCTCGACCGAACGGAAGAAGATGTCGCACAGCGTGTTGACGGTCATCGCGCCCCCTGGGCCGCCGCCGCGGCCGGGGCCGGGCGGCGGGTGGCAACTCGGGTGGACGCGGCGCCCTTCAGGAACAGGTCGACGACCGGCGCCGCGAGCTTCTCGAGATCATAGTCGCGGCGGGACAGCACCCACGAGGTGACCATCTCGTCGAGGGCGCCGAACAGCGCCTTGACCACGACCTTGCGCGGCAGCTCGGGGCGCAGGCTGCCGTCGTTCTGTCCCTCCTCGATCACCGCTCCCATCAGCGCGAAGTAGTCCTGCAGCCAGGAGGCCGTGAAGCGCTCCATGAACTTGGTCGACTGCCGCAGCTCGACCTGGAACACGATCGCCAGGTCGCGGTTCTGGCCCATCGCGCGCAGGTGGTGAAGCGCGATCACGCGCAGCTTGTCGTGCACGGTCGGCGCGGAGAGCAGCTCGGCGCGGGCCTGCTCGATGTGCTCCTTCATCACCGTGTCGAACAGCGAGACGAGCAGGTCCTCCTTGCTCTCGAAGTAGAGATAGATGGTGCCGTCGGCGACGTCGGCCTTGCGCGCGATCTCGCTGACGCGGGCGGCGAAGTAGCCCTTGCGGGCGAACACCTTGATCGCCGCCTGCAGGATCCGCTCGCGCTTGTCGTCGCTTCTGCGTCGGGCCATGAATGAACCGTCATTCAGTATTGAGGGCAGCCGCGGCGGCTGTCAAGGCCCCGTGCCCTGGTGCTACCGTAGCGGCCCTGGTGGTGGAACAGCTCCTGCTGGCGATCGGCTCCAACCTGGGCGACCGCGAGGGCCACCTCGCCGCGGCCCGCGCCGGGCTGCCGCGGCTGGGCCTGCGCCTGCTGCGCGAGAGCGCCGTCTACGAGACCGACCCGGTCGGCGGGCCCGAGCAGGGCCCGTACCTCAACCAGGCGCTCTGCGTGCACACCGAGCTGCCGCCGCGCGAGGCGCTGGCGGCCTGCCTGGCGATCGAGTCGGCGCGCGGCCGGCTGCGCCGCGAGCGCTGGGGCCCGCGCACGCTCGACGTCGACCTGCTGCTGTGGGGGGCGCGCGTGCTCGACGAGCCGGGCCTCAGCGTGCCGCACCCGCGGCTGCACGAGCGCCGCTTCGTGCTCGTGCCCCTGTGCGAGATCGCCGCCGACGCCGTGCACCCGCGGCTGGGGCTCACGGTGCGCGAGCTGCTCGCGCGCTGCCCGGACAGCGGCGCGGTGCGCCGCCTGGAGGCACCGCGTGGCTGAGCCGCTGCGCTTCCAGTACGTCGCGGTCGAAGGCCCGATCGGGGTCGGCAAGAGCACGCTGTGCGACCGCCTCGCCGAGCGCCTGAACGCCAACAAGGTGCTCGAGGACTGGGGCGAGAACCCGTTCCTGCGCCCGTTCTACGACCAGGCCCCCGGCGCCAGCTTCCAGGTCGAGCTGTTCTTCCTGCTCTCCCGCTACCGGCAGCAGCAGGAGCTGCAGCAGCGCCGGCTGTTCGAGCAGGCGACGCTCGCCGACTACGTGTTCGAGAAGAGCCGGCTGTTCGCGTACCTGAACCTCGACGACTCCGAGCTCCTGCTGTTCGAGAAGCTGTGGGCGCTGCTCGAGGCGGGCGTGCCGAAGCCCGACCTCGTCATCTACCTGCAGGCCCCGACCGACGTGCTGATGAAGCGCATCCGGCGCCGCGGCCGGGTGGAGGAAAAATCGCTGTCGGAGGAATACCTGGCCGAGGTCAACCGCGCCTACAGCCACTACTTCTTCCACTACTCCGCCACGCCGCTGCTGGTCGTCAACACCGCCGAGGTCGACTTCGCCGAGCGCGACGAGGACGTCGACGACCTGGTGCGGCAACTGCGCTCGCTCGGGCGCGGCACCCAGTACTACGTGCCGATGGCGCGGCGGGGTTGACTCCGTGAAGCCCTCGCGCCATTCTCGGCCGGTCGCCAATCCCGGGAGATAGTCGGTGTCGCCGCTCCAACAGCTCGCGCTGCCGTTCGACGAGGCCCCGCTGTGGGACGCCTCCAGCCTGGAGGCGGTGCTCGCCAACGAGGCGCTGCGCCCGGTGAGCCTGACGCTGACCGACAATCGCTCGGTGCTGCTCTCGTTCCGGCGCCACGCCGCCGGCGTCGAGCTGCGGCTGCACCGCATGTTCCTGCACGCGCCGCTCGAGGTGGTGCGCGCGCTGGCCCGCTCGCTGCGCCGCCGCACCCGCGCGGGCGAGGGCTGCATCCGCCGCTTCATGAACGACAACCTGCACCGCGTGCGCAAGGCGCCGCGGCGGATGCCGGCGCTGCGGCCGGAGGGCGCCGCCTACGACCTGCGCGAGGTGTTCGAGGCGCTCAACCGCCGCTTCTTCGGCGGCGGGCTGCGGGTGCCGATCACCTGGGGCCGCGGCGGCGGTCGCGCCCGGCGCGGCGGCATCACCTTCGGCTCCTACGATCCCGTGCTGGGGCTGATCCGCGTGCACCCGGTGCTGGACCGGAGCGAGGTGCCGCGCTACTTCGTGGAGAGCGTCGTCTACCACGAGATGCTGCACCACCACATGGGCGGCGTGCCCGACGCCGCCGGGCGCACCGTGTACCACTCGCGCGCCTTCCGCGAGGCCGAGGCCCGCTACCCGCAGCACCGCCAGGCCCTGCACTGGGAGAAGACCAACCTCTCGCACCTGGTGCGGCTGGCGACGGCGATGGAGCGGCGCCGGCGCTGAAGCACCTCCGCCGCCTGCTGCCGCGGCTGCGTGCGCACCGCGGCGCGCTGCTCCTCGGCCTCGCCTGCCTGCTCGTCACCGCCCTGTTCTCGGTGGCGGCACCCTGGGTGCTGCGCCACGCGATCGACGACCTCGCCGCCGAGCTGTCGTACCGCAAGCTGGGCCTGTACGCCGCGCTGATCGTGGCGCTCGCGGCGGCCGAGGGCGTCTTCCGCTACCAGATGCGGATGGTGCTGATCGGGATCAGCCGCGAGGTCGAGTACGAGCTGCGCAACGACCTCTTCGCCCACCTGTGCCGGCTGGGGCCGGACTGGTACCAGCGCCACCGCATCGGCGACGTGATGAGCCGCGCCACCAACGACATGTCGGCGGTGCGCATGGTGCTCGGTCCCGGCATCATGTACACGGCCAACACGCTGGCCACGTTCGCGGGCACCCTCGCCTTCATGGCCACCATCAGCCCGCGGCTGCTGGCGCTGGCGCTCTTCCCGCTGCTGCTCGTCTCGGTGCTGGTCCGCCACTACGGGCGGAAGATCCACGACCTCTACGAGCGCGCCCAGGAGCAGCTCGCGTCGATCAACGTGCTGGTCCAGGAGAACCTGACCGGCGCCCGCGTCGTGCGCGCCTACGTGCAGGAGGCCCACGAGAGCGAGCGCTTCGAGGCCGCCAACCGCGAGTACCGCGAGCGCAACCGGGCGCTGGTCCGCACCTACGGCGCGCTCTACCCCGGCATCCAGCTGCTGATGGGCGCGGGCACCGTGCTCGTGCTCTACGTCGGCGGGCGGATGGTGATCGCCGGCAGCATCACCCTCGGCGAGTTCGTCGCCTTCGGCGCCTACCTGGCGATGCTGCACTGGCCGATGATCGCGCTCGGCTGGGTGGTCAACCTGTTCGAGCGCGGCGAGGCCTCGCTCGGCCGCATCCACGAGATCCTGGACGAGCCCGAGACCTTCGCCGACGCGGGGCGAGCGCCGGCGCCGGAGCTGCGCGGCGAGGTCCACTTCCGCGGGCTCGACTTCGGCTACGAGCCGGGGCGGCCCGTGCTGCACGGCATCGACCTGCACGTGGCGCCGGGCTCGCTGGTCGCGATCGTCGGGCCCACCGGCTCCGGCAAGAGCACGCTCGTCAACCTGATCCCGCGGCTGCACGAGGCGCCGCCGGGCACGCTGTTCGTGGACGGCGTCGAGGTCCGCGACTGGCCGCTGCGGGCGCTGCGCGACGCGATCGGCTTCGTGCCGCAGGAGAGCTTCCTGTTCTCCGACACGCTGCTCGCCAACGTCGCCTTCTCGCCGCGGCCGGGCACGGCGGAGCGCGCCCGCGAGGCGGCGGCCGTGGCCCGGCTCGACAAGGACGTGATCGACTTCCCGCTGGGCTACGAGACGCGGCTCGGCGAGCGCGGGCTGACCCTGTCCGGCGGCCAGAAGCAGCGCGCGGCGCTGGCCCGCGCGCTGGCCGCGGACCCGCGGATCCTCGTGCTCGACGACGCGCTGTCGGCGGTCGACACCCAGACGGAGGAGGAGATCCTGCAGGGGCTGCGGGCGCGCCGCGGCCGCGCGAGCGGCACCACGTTCCTCGTCTCCCACCGCGTCTCCACGGTGCGCGACGCCGACCTGATCGTCGTGCTGGACGAGGGCCGCATCGTCGAGCGCGGCCGCCACGACGAGCTGCTGCTCCGCGGCGGGCCCTACGCGCGGCTCGCTCGGCGCCAGCAGCTCGAGGCCGAGGTGGAGGCGGCCACCGCGTGAGCGCGGCCCCCGACGACGACGTCGTCACCACCCGCTACGACTGGCGGCTGCTGCTGCGCCTGCTCCGGTACCTGCGGCCGTACCGGCTGGCGATGCTCGTCTCGTTCCTGCTGATCGTGCTGATGGCGGCGCTCGACCTGGTGGGGCCGCTGCTCACCAAGCGGGCGATCGACGAGCACATCGCGAAAGGCGACGCGGCCGGCCTGCTCGGCGTCGCCGCGCTCTACGCTCTCACCCTGGTCTGCGCCTTCGCCGTGCGCTTCGGCCAGGTCTACGTGCTGCAGATGACCGGCCAGGAGGTGATGCTCGACCTGCGCCGCGAGCTGTTCGCGCACCTGCAGCGGCTGCACGTCGCCCACTTCGACAGGAACCCGGTCGGGCGCCTGATGACGCGGGTGACCACCGACGTCGACGCCGTCAACGAGCTGTTCACCTCCGGCATCGTCACCGTGTTCGGCGACCTGTTCACGCTGTTCGGCATCATGGGCGTGCTGCTCTGGCTCGACTGGCGCCTCGCGCTCGTCACCTTCGCGGTGCTGCCGCCGTTCTTCCTGGTCACCAACTGGTTCCGCAAGGGCGCCCGCGACGCCTTCCGCGAGGTGCGCCAGAAGGTGGCGGCGATGAACGCCAACCTGCAGGAGAACCTGGCCGGGATGAGCGTCGTCCAGCTCTTCGGCCGCGAGGCGAAGAACCTCGGGGGCTTCGCCGCGATCAACCGCGAGCACGCCGACGTCAACATGCGGGCGCTCTTCTACTACGCGGTGTTCTACCCGGCGATCGACCTGCTGGCCGCGATCGGCATCGCGCTGATCCTGCTCTACGGCGGCGGCCGCGTGCTGGGAGACGCGCTGACGCTCGGCGCGCTGGTCGCCTTCGTCCAGTACTCCGAGCGCTTCTGGCGGCCGATCTCCGACCTGTCCGAGAAGTTCAACGTGCTGCAGGCGGCGATGGCCTCGGCCGAGCGCATCTTCACCCTGCTCGACACGAAGCCGCAGGTGGTCGCCCCGCCGGCTCCCCGCGCGCTGGACGAGCCCCGGGGCCGGGTGGCGTTCGAGGGCGTGACCTTCGGCTACGACCCCGCGCACCCGGTCCTGCGCGACGTCTCGTTCACGGTCGAGCCCGGCCGCTCCGTCGCCCTCGTCGGCGCCACCGGCGCCGGCAAGACCTCGGTGATCAGCCTGCTCGCGCGCTTCTACGACGTGCAGCAGGGCCGCGTCACCTTCGACGGGGTCGACGTGCGGGAGCTCGACCCGGCGGAGCTGCGGCGGTCGCTGGCGCTGGTGCTGCAGGACGTGCACCTCGCCTCGGGCACGATCGCCTCCAACATCCGGCTCGGCTCCCCGATCTCCGACGAGCGGGTGCGCTCGGCCGCGGAGGCGGTCCACGCCCACCGCTTCATCGCGGAGCTGCCCGGCGGCTACGACGCCGAGGTGAAGGAGCGCGGCTCGACGCTGTCGGTCGGCCAGAAGCAGCTGCTGAGCTTCGCCCGCGCGCTGGCCCACGACCCGAAGGTGCTGATCCTGGACGAGGCGACCTCGTCCGTCGACACCGAGACGGAGCAGTTGATCCAGGACGCGCTGCGCACGCTGCTGCGCGGGCGCACCGCCATCGTGATCGCCCACCGGCTGTCGACGATCCAGCACGTGGACGAGATCCTGGTGATGCACAAGGGCCGCATCCGCGAGCGCGGCAGCCACCGCGAGCTGCTGGCCCAGCGCGGCCTCTACTGGCGGCTGTACCAGCTCCAGTACAAGGACCAGGAGCTGGCCCCGGTCCCGGCTGCGCCCCCCGCACCGGCTCCGGCGGGCTGAGCGCGAACCAGCCCCGCCGGCGCGCCTCGCGCCCCGAAAGTCGCGGCTCCGGACTCGCACCCGCTCTCCCTCGGGAATCGTCCCGGGGCGGCCTCGGGTGTTCACCCGATGCCCCGAGCCCCGCCGAGGCGCACATTACGGGCAACAAGGGAGGACGAGATGGCACGGCGACAGGCGGGCGAGGCGGTCAAGGCGGGCTTCTACTGGCGGATGGCGCACTGGCAGATCGTGACGATCGCCGAGAACGGCGAGACGCTGCCGGGCAACGCGGGCGAGCCCTACCTCCGGATCCCGGCGCTGCTGATGCTGCTGCTGGCCCCGATCATGGGCGGGCTGTTCGTGATCTTCCTGCCCTTCGTCGGCGTCGCGATCGTGCTGCAGCACGCGGTGCGGGCGGCGTTCCGCGCGGTCCACAAGACCGCCGAGGAGTCGGGCCCGGCGCCGAAGGAACAGGGCCGGTAGCGACGGATCACCAGGAACCACAGGAACTCGAGGAGAAACGATCATGCTGAAGCGGCAGGCGGGCGACACGGTGAAGGCGGGCTTCTACTGGCGGATGGCGCAGTGGCAGATCCTGACGCTCGCGGAAGACGGCGAGACGCTGCCCGGGCACGCCGGCGAGGTCTTCTACCGCATCCCGGCCTTCGCGCTGCTGCTGCTGGCCCCCGTGATGGGCGCCCTGTTCGTGATGTTCCTGCCCTTCATCGGCATCGCGATGGTGATGCAGCAGGGGATGCTCGCCGCCGGCCGCATGCTGCGCCGCACCCCCGCCCGCCCCGTGCCCCAGGAGCAGGAGCGCTAGAGAGCGGCCGCCTCCGCGCATCTGCGCGCCGCGTGGAGCCCCCGCCGACCGAGGCGGGGGCTTGCTGCGTCTCAAGGGTCGACGTCCTTCGCCATCCAAGGAACTGGAACATGACCCGCCTGCTTCGTACCGCGCTCGCCGTGCTGCTGTTCGCCGCCCCGCTCCTCGCCCAGGACTACACCGACGAGCGGGCCCTGCCCGCGGGGCCGCGCGGGGAGCGCGTGAGCCAGGTGCTCGCCGCGCTGGCGGCGCCGGACGCCGCGAAGATCGACGCCCTCGTGCGCGACGCGTTCGGCGGCCCGTTCCAGGACCTGCCGCTCGAGGAGCACCGCCAGGTGCTCGGCAGCCTCCAGGACGAGGGGCTCGAGTTCCATTCCGTGCGCCTCTATCCGGGCGGCGCCCCTGGCGGCGCGGACCTGGTCGTGATCGTGCGCAGCCGCCTGACCGAGGGGTTCAAGGGGCTGGCCCTCCACTTCGACTCGGCGGACCGCATCGCCGGCCTCGAGGTGCTGCCCGCGCGACCGCCGCGTGACCTGCCTGCCGCCGCCCCGCTCGACCGGGCCCAGGCCGTCGCCCTGCTCGACGCCTTCGCCGACCGGCTGGCGAAGGCCGAGGTGTTCTCCGGCACCGCGCTGCTGGCGAAGGACGGCGAGGTGCTCTGGCAGGCGGCGCGCGGGCTCGCCGAGCGCAACCACGGCGTGCCGATGGAGAAGGACGCGAAGCTCAACCTCGGCTCGATGAACAAGATGTTCACGGCCGTGGTGATCGGCCAGCTCGTCGACGAGGGCAAGCTGCGTTTCGAGGACCCGGTCTCGAAGTACCTCTCCGGCTGGACGAAGGCCGACCTGTCGAAGGTGCGGATCGAGCACCTGCTCTCGCACACCTCCGGCCTCGGCTCGTACTTCAACCGCACCTGGGCCCGCACCGCGCGCCAGGCACTGCGCTCGGTCGACGACTACAAGCCGATGGTGGCGGAGGAGACGCTGGCCTTCGAGCCGGGCACGCGCTGGCAGTACAGCAACACCGGCTTCCTGCTGGCCGGCGCGGTGATCGAGGCGGTCACCGGCCGCAGCTACTTCGACGTCGTGCGCGAGCGGGTCCACGCGAAGGCCGGCATGCGCGACACCGACTGCTTCGACGTCGACCTGGCGGTGCCGAAGCTGGCGATCGGCTACTCGCGGGAGCGCACCGCGGACGGCGTGCGCTGGCGCGCCAACACGTTCGAGCACGTGATCCGCGGCGGACCGGCGGGCGGCGGCTACTCGACCGCGCGCGACCTGCTGGCCTTCGCCGAGGCGCTGCGCGCCGGGAAGCTCGTCTCGGACGCCACCCGCGAGCGGCTGTGGAGCCCGAAGCCCGAGCTCGGCTCGCCGTCGTACGGCTTCGGCTTCGGCGTCTCGCAGGGTCCGCTCGGCCGCGTCGTCGGCCACACCGGCGGCTTCCCGGGCATCAGCTCCTCGCTGGCGATCGCCGGCCCGTGGACGATCGTCGTGCTGACCAACACCGACGACGGCATGGGCCCGATGGACCAGAAGCTGCGCGAGGTCGCCGCCCGGCTGAAGTAGCGCTCAAACGAGCCGCGCGACTTCTTCGGGGGCGAGCCGTCGCCACTCGCCGGCCGGCAGGTCGCCCAGCTCCAGCGCGCCGATCGCCACTCGCACCAGGTCGCGCACGTCGTGGCCGATCGCGGCACACATGCGCCGGACCTGGCGGTTGCGGCCCTCGGTCAGCACGATCTCGAGCCACGCGCCGCCGTCTTTCGCGACGCCCAGCGAGCGCACCCGCGCCGGCCGCGTCGGGGTGCCGTCGTCGGGGAGCGTGATGCCCCGGCGCAACACCTCGAGCGCGTCTTCCGCCGGCACCCCCGCGACGTGGGCGTGGTAGGTCTTCGCGACGTGATGGAGCGGGTCGGTCAGGCGCTGGCCGAGGCGATGGTCGTCGGTCAGGATCAGCAGCCCGCGGGTGTCGCGGTCGAGGCGGCCGACCGGGAACACGAAGCGGTCGAGCTCCGGGATCAGGTCGTACACGGTGGGCCGGCCGCCCGGGTCGACGCGGGTCGTCACGTGGCCGGCCGGCTTGTGCAGGGCGATCACGAGGCTCGTGCGGCGCTCGCGCACCGGCTCGCCGTCGAGTTCCAGGCGCGCGCGGCCGAGCTCGACGCGGAACGACGGGTTGCGCACGACGCGGCCGTCGACCCGCACCCGGCCGTCCGCGATCCGGCGCATCGCCTCGCGGCGCGAGCAGGCCCCGCACTTGGAGAGCGCGCGGGCGAGGGAGACGGGGGCGCTCAGGCCTCGGGCCGGTCGGCCAGCGCGAAGTTCATCTGCCCCTCGCAGACGACCTTCCCGTCGACCTTCGCGCAGCCGCGCAGGGTGCCGAGCTTGCTGCGCAGGCGCACCACCTCGCCTTCGAGGTAGACCGTGTCGCCGGCGACCACCGGCTGGCGGTAGCGCACCTTGTCGATGCCCATGAACAGGATCAGCTTGGCGCGGAACTCGGGCTTGGTCAGCACCAGCACCGCCCCGACCTGGGCCATCGCCTCGGTCAGGATCGAGGCCGGCAGCATCGGCTTGCCGCCGGGGCCGGCGATGAAGTAGCGCTCGTTGGACGAGACGTTCTTGACACCCACCACCCGCCGGTCCGACTCGATCTCGACGATGCGGTCGATCAGCAGGAAAGGGTAGCGGTGGGGGAGGATGCGCTTGAGATCCTCCATTTCGAGCGGCAGTTTCAGCGTCATCGCGGAACGCCCGAGTCTATCAGGGGCCGCGTGCTACGATCGCCGACGCTTGCCGCGCGCGCGCAAATCCCCGCCTCCGCTGCCGCCGGACCTGCTCTCCGAGGTGCTCGAGATCGCCGCGGAGATCAACCGCGTGCTGGACCCCGAGGCCCTGCTGCCGGCGATCGCCGGCCACGTCAAGCGTCTCGTCGACTACCGCATCCTCGACATCTTCCTGCCCGAGGCCGACGGCTCGCTGCGGCCCGCCTTCGTCGAGGGCTACCCGGCGGAGGCCGCCCGCGCGTTCCGGCTGCGCCCCGGCCAGGGCATCGTGGGGGCGGCGGCCGCCTCCCGCGAGACCATCTTCGTGGCGGACGTGACCCGCGACCCGCGCTACGTCTCGCTGTTCCCCGGGGTCAGGGCGGAGCTCGCGATCCCGCTCGTCAGCGGCGAGCGGCTGATCGGCGTGCTCAACGTGGAGGGGCCCGACGCCGCCGCCTTCACCGAGCAGGCGCGCACGCTGCTGCAGGTGCTGGCCACCCACCTGGCGATCGCGATCGAGAACGCCACCCTGCACGGCGAGACCCGCTGGTACGCGGGGCTGCTGGCCACGCTGTACGAGATCGGCAAGGAGACCGCCTCGATCCTCGAGCTCGACGCGCTGCTGACCCGCATCGCGGAGGTCGTCAAGCGGGTGATCGACTACGAGATGTTCGGCATCCTGCTGCTCGACGAGAGCGGCCGCGACCTGGTCATGTACAAGCAGGTGAGCTTCGGCGAGTTCAAGGAGAAGACGCGGATCGCGGTCGGCCGCGGGCTGTGCGGCACCGCGGCGGCGACCAAGCAGCCGGTGCTGGTGGGCGACGTGACGAAGGACCCGCGCTACATCTCGATCGTGCCCGAGACCCGCTCCGAGCTGGTGATCCCGCTGGTCCACAAGGACCGGCTGATCGGCGTCTTCGACCTCGAGTCGACGGTCACCCACCGCTTCACGGAGGAGCACGTCAAGGTGCTCACCCCGCTCGCCAGCCAGGCGGCGATCGCGATCGAGAACGCGCGGCTGTACGAGGCGCTGCGCCAGAAGGAGGCGCGGCTGCAGCGCGAGCTGCAGGTCGCGCAGGCCGTGCAGCACGGCCTGTTCCCCGAGGAGTGCCCGAGCGGCCCGGGCTGGGAAGCCTCCGCCCACTTCCTGCCCGCCCGCGAGCTGGGCGGCGACCTCTACGACTTCTACGAGCTGGAGAACGGCCGGCTGGGGATGGCGATCGGCGACGTCGCCGGCAAGGGCGTGGCGGCCGCGCTCTACGGCGCCTTCGCCTCCGGCACCGTGCGCGCGCGGGCGTTCGAGAAGCGCGAGCCCGCCGACCTGCTGCGGCGCGTGAACCGGGCGCTGTGGAACCGCGGCATCGAGGGCTTCTACTGCACGCTGACCTACGCGGTCTTCGACTTCCCGGAGCGGCGGCTGCGGATCGCGGGCTCGGGCATGCCGCACCCCATCCACTACCGGGCGGCCACCGGCGCCTGCGACCGCGTCGAGATCGCCGGGCTGCCGCTCGGCTCCTTCGAGGAGGCGGCCTACGAGGAGCTCGAGGTGCCGCTCGCCGCCGGTGACGTGCTGGTGTTCTTCTCCGACGGCGTCCAGGAGGCGACCCGGGGCGACGTCGAGTACGAGACCCAGCGCCTGGTGGGGGTGGTGGAGGGCCACGCCGGCGAAGCGGCGCCGGAGATCGGCGCCGCCATCCTGGAGGACCTCGAGGCCTTCACGGGCGGCACCGAGCAGCGCGACGACGTCACCCTCGTGGTGGTGAAGATCGTCGGTTGAGGCGGGAATGGGCGGGCGCTCCCGCCCGTAATCGAGGCAGCGGATGGACGACGACGCCGCGCTCGTGAGCCGGGCCCGGGCCGGGGACGCCTCCGCCTTCGAGGAGATCGTGCGCCGCCACCAGCGCCGCGTGTACGCGGCGGCGCGCCGCATCGTGCGCCGCCACGAGGAGGCCGACGACGTGACGCAGGAGGCCTTCCTGAAGGCCTGGCGGGCGCTCGACCGCTTCGAGCTCGGCCGCCCGTTCGGGCCGTGGGTCGCGCGCATCGCCGTCCACGTCGCGCTCGACCGGGTGCGGTCCCCGCGCTGGCACGAGCGACCGCTGCCGGAGGACCACGACGAGACGCCGTCCCTGGCGCCGTCCCCGGAACGCGCGCTGCGCGACGCCGAGGCCGCGGCGACGCTCGACGAGGCGCTCCGCGCGCTGCCCCCGGAGCAACGCGCGGTGTTCGCCCTGCGCACGCTGGAGGAGATGACCTGCCCCGAGATCGCGCGCGAGCTGGGGCTGCCGGAGGGCACCGTGATGAGCCGGCTGTTCCGCGCCCGCGACCGGCTGCGGGCGCTGCTCGGCCCGCGGCTGCGCGGGGAAAGGGGGGCGCGATGAGCGGCTGCGACCCGCTGCGGGTCCACGCGCTGCACGACGGCACCCTGCGCGGCGACAGCCTCGTCGACGCGGAGCGCCACCTCGCGGAGTGCGCCGACTGCGCGCTCGCGCTCGCGGAGCTGCGCGCGCTGGACGCCCTCGCGCGCGAGGAGGCGGAGGTGCCGGCCGGCTACTTCGACGCGCTGCCGGCGCGGGTCACGGCCCGCGCGACGGGTCGCCCGCGGGCGGTGTGGTCGCGCCCGGCGGCGTGGGCGGGCGCCCTCGCCGCGGCGCTGCTGATCGCGCTGGTCACGCCGCGCCTGCTGGAGCGCCCGCTCGCCACCGCCGAACGGCCGCTGCCGCCGGCCGCCGCC
>JAANMW010001050.1_pt1 | contig 31165 bp, 23 predicted proteins | sample 7279671 | NCBI WGS metagenome assembly JAANMW01 (sample SAMN14094541, study PRJNA606508) | bioreactor metagenome | isolation source: A lab-scale SPAN reactor treating ammonium-rich wastewater day 247 | place: Ireland: Galway | collected 2017-09-19 | reverse complement strand
GAGCATCCTGACCTGGGGTGGAGATCCGCTCTGGATCGCATATCCCAAAGATCTTGCCGACCCGCGCGATGTCCATTCAGCCAAGCCGGATCCGATCTGGGTGGATGGGCAGTTCTATATCAAGAAGCTGCCACCTCAGCTGCGCTGATCGAACTTTGAGGTCTTCTAAAGAGGCGCTCAATTGGGCGCCTCTTTTTTTAGTGTGGGCTTGCCGGACTGTAATCTTAATAACTGTACCTTAATGCTACTTCTTGTTTCGGATAAGGTTATCCGGTATGATTTGCCTCGTTTGTTTCAAAAACGGAGGGGCGTATCCACCATCTCAATCGTCCCCTGTCTGATAGCGGAAAAGTGAAAAAAAGAGGAGGAAGAAGCATGGCAAAAAAGTATGTCTATAAGTTCGGCGGGGGCAAGGCCGACGGTACCGGTGAGATGAAGAATCTCCTCGGGGGCAAAGGCGCGAATCTGGCCGAGATGTGCAATCTCGCGATCCCTGTGCCACCCGGTTTCACACTGACCACCGAGGTTTGCACTGCCTATTATGATTCCGGCAGAAAATATCCATCCGAGCTCGAGGGCCAGGTCAAGCAGGCCCTTGCTTTTGTTGAAAAGCTGATGGGGAGGAAATTTGGCGATCCCAAACGCCCGCTGCTTGTTTCGGTGCGTTCCGGCGCACGCCAGTCGATGCCGGGAATGATGGAAACAGTTTTGAATGTCGGTCTGACTGACTCCACACTTCAGGGAATGATCGATGAAACCGGCGACCCGCGTTTTGTGTATGACTCCTATCGCCGCCTGATCATGATGTATTCGGACGTGGTCATGGAGAAGGCTGCCGGAATCGAACCGGCCGAAGGGCAGGGGATTCGCGGCCAGCTCGAGCACCTCATGGAAGCCCGCAAGCACGCCCGGGGAGTCACTCTGGACACAGACCTGACTGCAGAAGACTTGAAAATTCTTTCCGAGCAGTTCAAAGCCAAGGTGAAGGAACTGCTTGGCAAGCCCTTCCCCGACAATGCCATGGAGCAGCTGTGGGGTGGAATCGGTGCTGTCTTCTCCTCATGGATGGGCAAGCGCGCAGTTGAATACCGCCGCATTGAAAAACTCCCGGCCCACTGGGGAACAGCAGTCAATGTCCAGGCCATGGTTTTCGGAAACATGGGCGATGACTGTGCAACTGGTGTTGCGTTTACACGGAATCCGGCGACCGGTGAAAATGCCTTCTATGGCGAATTCCTGACCAATGCCCAGGGAGAGGATGTCGTTGCTGGCATTCGGACACCTGCCCCCATCAATGACTCATCCAAGAACGAAGCCAACAAGGTCAACAGGACACTCGAAGAGGTGATGCCTGAACCCTACAGGCAGCTCAATCAGATCCGCCTCAAGCTCGAAGCCCACTACAAAGACATGCAGGACATCGAGTTCACCATCGAACGCGATAAGCTGTGGATGCTGCAGACCCGCAATGGCAAGCGCACCGGCAATGCCGCGGTCCGGATGGCTGTTGAGATGGCTGAAAGCCGGATGATCGACCGCAAGACCGCGGTCATGCGTGTCAAACCCGAGCAGTTGCTCGAACTCCTGCTGCCGATGCTCGATCCCAAGGTCGAAGCAGCCACCCTGCCAGCGGCGAAGGGCCTTCCTGCCGGCCCCGGTGGTGCTGTCGGTGAGATTGTTTTCACCGCCGATGATGCTGCCAGCCGTGCCAAAGCCGGACATAAAGTCCTGCTGGTTCGTGCAGAGACATCGCCTGAGGATGTGCATGGAATGCATGCCTCTGAGGGAATTCTGACCTCCAAGGGAGGAATGACATCCCATGCGGCGCTGGTGGCCCGTGGGTGGGGCAAATGCTGCATTGTCGGCTGCTCGGCGCTTCAGATCGATATGCGCAACCGGACCCTGACCATTGGCGGCAAGGTTTACCGCGAGGGGGATGTGTTCTCACTCAATGGAACTCAGGGCAAGGTCTATGATCATGCATTGCCGATGGTTTTCCCGGATCTCGAGCACAATGAGTGCTACATGAAAATTATGGCCTGGGGCGATACTTTCCGGAAGATCGGCATCCGGACCAATGCCGACACCCCGGAAGATGCAAACCGTGCGCGCAAATTCGGCGCACAGGGAATCGGCCTGTTCCGGATCGAGCACATGTTCTATGGCGAAGGTTCCGACCATTCATTGTTCCTTCTGCGAAAGATGATCATGTCGAAGAGCGTCGAAGAACGGACCGAGGCGCTCAATGAGCTGTTTCCCTTCATGAAAGCCGATATCAAGAGAACACTGGCGGTCATGGATGGGCTTCCAGTGACGATCCGCTTGCTGGATCCGCCGCTGCATGAATTTGTTCCCAGGGCACAGGAACGCCTCGAGGAGCTGGCTGCATCACTCCACATCGACATGAATGATCTCCACAAACGCGCCGAGAGCCTGCATGAGAACAACCCGATGATGGGGCATCGTGGCGTCCGCCTGGGTGTCACTTATCCGGAAATCACCGAAACCCAGATCCGTGCCATCCTCGAAGCGGCCGCCGAACTGATCAAGGAAAACAAGAAAGCCCTGCCCGAGATCATGGTGCCTGTCACCTGCACCTCCAAAGAGCTCGACTGCCAGAAAGTGATTGTCGACAAGGTTCACAAGGAAGTCTGCGAGAAATTCGGCCTCAAGAAGGTCCCATACCTTTATGGAACCATGATCGAAATTCCGCGCGCGGCTCTCACTTCCGACAAGATGGCCGAAACTGCTGAGTTCTTCTCGTTCGGAACCAATGACCTGACCCAGATGTCCTTCGGGTTCTCTCGTGATGACATCGGCGGATTCCTGTCGGATTATCTCGAGCAGAAGCTTCTCCCGGAGGATCCATTCGCCACTATCGACAATGAAGCGGTAGCCGAGCTCATCAAAATCAGCATTGAGAGAGGGCGCAAGACCCGTCCGAACCTGAAGGTCGGAATCTGCGGCGAGCATGGAGGTGATCCGGCTTCGGTTCGCTTCTGCCATTCGGCTGGTTTGAACTATGTCAGCTGCTCACCCTTCCGGGTTCCAATCGCCAGGTTCGCAGCGGCTCAGGCTGCGATCATCGATGAGCAGAAAGCGGCTGCTGCAGCTCCCGCCAAAGCAGTGAAGAAGGCGGCAAAGAAAGCCTCTCCGAAGAAAGCCGCACCAAAGAAAGCAGCGGCTAAAAAGGCAGCTCCCAAAGCTGCGCCGAAGAAAGCAGCTCCGAAGAAGGTGGCCAAAAAAGCCGCTCCTAAAGCAGCTGCGAAAACAGTGAAGAAGGCCGCCAAAAAGGCTGCCAGGAGAGCTGGCCGTTAATGGATGCTCCTCCAATCCCGGGTTCAGTTCCGGGAGAGGGATAATGTCATCTGATACAACCTGCAAACCCCCGGAGAACAAGATTCATCCGGGGGTTTTTTTCTGGTGGCGAAAGGTGGTTCTGAACTCCTTCTCCTCCAATTGCATTATCTACCTTGAAGATGCTCTAATAGGAATGTTTCCATAAAGATGGACATTTAAATGGCTAAAGACTTCTCGGCATTTATCAATCGAGTGGAAGAACTGGGAGCGCTGCCATCGGTTCCCACAGTGCTGATGGACCTGCTCCAGCGGATCCGGGATGAGTCTACCTCGACCGATGAGATCGCCGGGCTGATCGCCCAGGACAGTGGATTGACCGCCCGCCTTCTGAAACTCGCTAACTCATCCGCCATGGGGTTGCGGGTTCAGGTCTCTTCAATCAACCGTGCAGTCGCTCTCCTCGGACGCCACCATGTGCGGCAGATCTGCCTCGGAGATGGGGTCTGGTCCAGCCTCAAGCCGATTGCTTCGAAGGCGCGTTTCAATCTCGAGGCCTTCGAAATACACAGCCTGGTCGGCGCTGAAACCGCCCAGGAACTGGCGCGCAGGTCCGGCCTGTGTGAGCATGAAGATGTGTATGCAGCGGCCTTGCTCCACGATGTGGGGAAATTTTTATTGTTGGCCATCGAGGGTGAGGCTTATTCCGATATTCTCCTTGAGGCGAGCCAGAACTCACTCGAACTCGAAGCTCTGGAAAGCGAAAGATTGGGCTGGTCTCACACCCAGGTGGGAGGCTGGCTGGCAGAACACTGGAAACTGCCCGAAACAATATCCGCTGCAGCCACCTGGCATCACAATCCCGCACAGATGCCCAGTACGGAACTGGCCCCGCTGGTGGGCTTTGTCACTGTCTCTAATAACCTCATGAAGGTTCTCAAGGTGGGAAACTCAGGGAATCCACACATCATGCCGATCGGTGGTCTGCTTCCTGCACTGAATCTGACCCCTGGAGACCTTCAGGACATCGCCGAGAGGCTGAAAGGCTGATCAGCGAATGGGCAGTTCTTCTGCCCATCACCCCTTTGACATGCAATCCGGATTTTCAGGCGCCATCGCTCTGATAGACCCGCACCTTGAGCGGCCCGATCAGCCCACTGATGCGCCGTTCGGGAAGATCCCCACCAGAATGCAGAGGCGCCCCGGCCAGCTCCTGAAACTGCGAGAAGTAATTTGAAAGTGTGTTGGCGACACGGATCTCCAGGTGATTCATTCCGGATTTCGCCAGTGAGGTGATATCCAGCCGGTATGGCTCAAAGTAGGCCAGCCCGGCCGATTGGCCATTCACTTTAACTTCGGCGCTGATCGCAACCCGTCCGAGATCGAGCTCGACACGGCTCCCTCCTGGAATTAGTGGAATATCGACATCGCAATCATAAATCCCAAGCCCGCTGAAATGCGCCAGTCCGTATTGGCACCAGTCTCCCGCCGGGATCTTTTTCGGAACCACAAGCGGAGGAGCCATCGATGTCCAGTGATCTTCTTTCTGTGTCCAGTTCCAGGCGATATGGGGCCGTGACATTGTTTCTTCGATAGAGAACTCGAAAGGCCCCTGGATGAGCACTTCGCTGAGAAGTTTTTCTTTCCTGCGGATCTGGCGTGTGACCGGGTGTGGATGGAGCAGCACCGAGATTAATTCATCTGGCTGAAAGGACAGGCGGATCCGGGTACCGGTGGGCCGGATGGTGTAGTCCTCGTGGGGATGGGTCTCACCTGTTTCCGGATTCCAGATCTCCGGGTGCCCCTGAGCCAGGAGCGAGACAACCCCCTCCTGTTTTCTCTTCGAAAAGTTATAGAGCAGGTATAGATGGTTTTCATCGATGACACGATGAAAAGCGACAATGTCCTTCAGCCCTTCATGGCAGCGCAGATCAGGCTGGAGCAGGGTCTGCAGGTGGACAGCTGCATCTTCAGTTTCGGGAATGAAGCAGGCTTTTCCTGGCTGTCCGAGAACAAGGATCGTCTCCTTTCTGGCTGCACGGTCATAACAATCCTCACCGAGAAGGTCTCGAATTGCATCCTGGATCTGGGCATCCTCGCTCCCATTCTCGAAGGAATGGCGCGGAAGGTTGCCGATAAAACAGACTGCTCCGCCAGAATGGAACAGGTCCTTCATCTTGCGGACAGTCGAGAGCCGGGCTGCATCGACATGGGGAAGAATGAGCGCCTCGAAAGATTCTGTCGAGGTTCTCAGAACTCCGCTTTCGATTCGGCTCTGGCTGCTGATTGCATAGTCATCGAGTATGTCGAAATCGTATCCGGCCAGGCGCAGCTGGTCTCCCATCCGATTGAACTCATCGCTGCGCTGCTTCAGCAGGGCCGGTTCCCAGCAATGGCCCCACAGATCGACTGTGGGATAGACCAGCGCCAGCTGCGCGGAATGGCCTCCACCCGAAGCCAGCACACACAGGCGGGCTTCATAGTCTGCGAATCCGCGGAAGTGATCCCAGTATGGCTGCTGATAACCGATGCCGGGATTGAAGAAGCGGGTTCTTTTGGGGCCTCGAAGGGAATACTTGCAGCAGATCGGAATCTGCATATTGATCCCGTTGATATGCTCCCAGTTGACGATGTGCCTCATTTCCTGAAAGGTCAAACCCCAGCCTGATGCGGCGAATGTCTCGCACCAGGTGCGTTCACGGCCATCGAGATGCGCGATGGAGGTGGCATATTTCGGGGTGGTGGCGGGAAGGTGCTGCTCGAAGGGGTGAATCCAGTCAATGCCGGGAATGTGCATGTAACGGTAGTGGGCCTGAAGGTTCCCACCCTGCTGGGCAAGGTGATTGGCGAAATTCTCCTCTACCACCAGATGACCTGAGGACAGCAGCCCGCGTTCTTCACAAAACCGGTAGATCTGGCCGAAATAATTCTCCGAGTAGAGAAAACAGCAGGTCTCCCAGTGGCGGCAGCGAAAACGGAATGAAGCCGGTCCGCCATCATGGTACAGCAGAGGCAGGTTCTTTCGCCAGGAAAAGCCATAACGCTGCTCGAAGGCCTCCGGCAGCTCCGGAGTGTATGGCATGGCCGGGTACCAGTCGAAACGCTCCCCCCACTCGATCATCGACAGTGACATGGCCGGCTCGTCGGTAAAATAACCCACAAATTTCAGGCTCTGGATATCCTGGATCCGGTCGAGATGGCCCTGATAAACCTGATCGACAAAGGCTTTCATGGCCTCCCTGTCCATCAGGTCCCCGTAGGTGTCAATGAAAAAGCCTTTTCCGGGATGGGCTGAGTATGCCGCCAGTGTCCAGCTGCCTTCAGGAACCTGCCATCGCAACAACCCGCCGTGGACTGTGCCAGTCAGATCCTGCAGTGAATCTTCGATCACCTTGCGTCCATCCATGCGGAACGCGGTAACCGCGACCAGGCTGGATTCATCCAACTCCTCTTCGACCTCTCCAGGCCCCTGGAGAACCCGCTCGGTGGATTTCAGATACTTCCAGTTGCGCTCCGGGTGTCCCTCCATGAGCTGGCCGCCGATTGAGCCGCTCGGCCAGTCTTCATCATCGTAGACCCAGAAATCCATCTCCTCACGGGCACAGGCCTGCGCCAGATCCCGGACCACATTCCACCACCACTCCGAGAGGAACTTATCCGGCGCTCCATCATCAAAAACCTCACAAATGGCGAATATCCCGCCACACCCCTGCTCACGCAATGAAGCGATCTGCCACTTCATTTCGTCCGAATCAATTTCATCATTGACACGGAACAGGGGAGCCATACGGTACCTCTGTCCAGGTGAGCGAAATTCGTCTCTCAGTTTTTTTATATCCATGATTTGAGTGCTCCGTTCGATCCGCGATCTGGTATTCTCACAAGAGAATCCTTGAAGAGATGGTTTTCAAAAAAAATCTTGACGTTTGCGACGAATTAGAGCATGATCGATCACAACTATCAATGATTATTCATCTTTTTAATCATAAATGACCACGAACAGCCATACATGCCGCTTCTGGAGCCGTGAGAATGGGGAGGCGTACCTCTTTCTATCCCCCTGGTTTACAGGTTTTTTCCTGTTTCTGGCATTTCCCATTGGATATTCTCTCTACCTGAGCCTTTGCCGCTGGGATTTGATCAGCCCCAGCCCCCTGTATGTCGGTTTTCAGAATTACCATCACATGCTGACCGAGGACCCACGTTTCTGGCTGTCACTCAAAGTAACCGGGTTATATGCACTGGGAAGCGTCCCTCTCTGCATCATTGTAGCACTCTTGCTGGCACTGTTGTTGAATGGAAAATTCCGTGGAATTGGATTGTTCCGAACCATCTATTACCTGCCGGCGGTGGTTTCCGGGGTTGCGGTGGCGGTGCTCTGGGTGGGGCTGTTGAATCCTGATTTCGGTATGATCAACCAGGCCCTGCGGATCCTGTTCGGCTGGTTCAATCTTCCAGAAGAATCCCTTCCCAAATGGCTGTTCAGTCAGAAATGGGCATTGCCGGGGCTGATCCTGATGTCGCTGTGGGGAGTCGGCCCAGGAGCTCTCGTGTTCCTGGCCGGCCTGCAATCGATACCACAGGAGCCACATGAGGCCGCCATGATCGATGGGGCGGGTGCTGGACGGCGTTTCCTTCATATCACTCTCCCGCTGCTGACTCCGATGATCCTCTTCAATCTGATCATCGGGATCATCGGATCTCTGCAGGTTTTCACCCAGGGGTATGTCATGACTGGCGGAGGCCCGCGGGATGCAACCCTGTTCTTTGTCCTGTACATCTGGCAGAAAGCTTTTCTGGATTTCCAGGCTGGGTATGCCTCTGCGCTTGCCTGGGTTTTATTCTGCGTGATTCTTGTCCTGACACTCGCCGTTCTGCGCTCCTCCCGCATGTGGGTCCATTATGGTGGGGAGGATAATGGCTGATGAAAACCAGCTCCCTGCTGCAGCGTGTCATGCTTCTGCTCGGAGCACTGGTATTCATGACACCCTTCCTCTGGATGGTGCTGGTTTCTCTCAAACCGAGCCACTCGAGCCTGATCGATGTCAACCCCTGGTCGCCCGCCCAGTGGACCAGCACACCCCTCGAATGGGATAACTACGCTCGATCCCTGACCATCCGTCCTTTTGCGCTCTATGGATGGAATACCACCAAGGTGACCCTCCTTGGCATCCTTGGGGAGGTTCTGTCGTCGTCACTGATCGGTTATGCCTTTGCCAGGCTGAATTTTGTCGGCCGAGGCCCGCTTTTCATTCTGATCCTGTCCACCATGATGCTGCCGGCTCAGGTGACCATGGTTCCTTTGTTCATATTGTTCCGAACCTTCGGCTGGATTGACACGCTCAAACCCCTGATCGTGCCGGCTTTCTTCGGCAGCCCCTTTGCGATTTTTCTGTTTCGCCAATATTTCATGACCATCCCGGGATCACTCGATGAAGCCGCGACAATCGATGGAGCCTCGCGCTTCCAGATCTACTGGCGGATCATACTGCCGCTTGCCAAACCGGTGCTTGCGACAGTTGCATTCTTCTCTTTCCTGGGGAGATGGAATGACTTCATGGGGCCGCTCATCTATCTTTCTTCAGAGTCGAATTTCACCCTGGCGCTGGGTCTGGCTTCTTTTCAGGGGCAATACTCCACAGACTGGAACCTGATGATGGCGGCATCCCTGGTGGTGATGGCCCCATGCTTGCTCTTTTTCTTTCTCGGGCAACGTTTCTTTGTTTCCAGCATTGTGCTTTCAGGATTGCGGGGGTGACCATGCCGGCCATTCTGAAATCCATAATTATCGCATCGCTCCTGCTTGGAATTCTTTACTGGCTGTTTGTTCCCCCTGCGACAGTTTCAAAAGATGGAGCCGTCGAGATTTCTCTCGGGACATTCGGAAATCCGGAACAGGTGGATGTTTATAAGCAGATCGTCAGGTTGTTCGAGAAAGATCACCCAGGCATCCGGGTTGATTTGAGAACACCCAGCAGCGGCGGTTACCTCGAGAAGCTCAAGACAGAACTGGCCGGCCGTGTGGCTCCCGATGTCACCTGGGTGGATGTCTCATCGTTCTACAGTTTTTCTGACAAGCAGGTGTTTCGCCCTCTGGATGAATTTGCCAGCCAGGATCCCGGCTTCAAGCGCGACAGTTACTTTCCTGCGATACTGGAAGCCTTCAGTTACCGCGGGAAGCTATACGCACTGCCGAAAAGCTGTGGATCTCTGATTCTCTTCTTCAACAAAGATCATTTCGACCAGGCCGGATTGTCGTATCCGGATGAGACATGGACCTGGGATACTGTTGCCGATGCTGCAGCAAAGCTGAACAGGGATTATGATGGGGATGGGAGATTGGATCGATATGCGATCCTTTTTACAAATTCAACCGACATTCTCTGGCAGTATGGGGTTGAGGTGCTGTCGCCGGATGGCAGCCGTTGCACGCTCGATTCTCCCGGCACAGTCGAGGCATGCCAGCGCCTTTATGACCTGGTCTATGTTCATCATGCCTCCCCGACATCGAGCCAGACGGGGTCATTCGGCCTGTCGTCGGGGGGTGGAGGGCGAAGTGGATCCACAGCAGGGGTGTTCGATCTGTTCCCCATGCAGGCGGTATCGATGATAACGACAGATCTGGTGCTGTCGATTGCATATCAGAAGGCCTCTTTCAACTGGGATGTCGCTGTGCAGCCGCATGGCATTCGAAAAGGCGGATATCTGAATGGCGCGGGGTATGCGATGAATGCGCGCACCCGCCATCCCGAGGAAGCCTGGCAGTTGATTAAATTTCTTGCCGGGCCTGCAGTGCAGCAGCTCCGGGCACGCGGGGGGGATTCAATTCCATCCATGCCATTGATCGCACAGTCGCCTGATTTCCTTGCCAATCCAAATCCACCAGCCAGCAGAGGCGCAGTTCTGCAGCAGGCGGAATGGGCGGTTCCGCCCCCTTATCACCCACGCTGGCCCAGCATTCTGCAGGAACTGTCGCTGATGATTGAATCGTTCATGGCCGAAGAGAATCCTCTTCCGATTCCGGTCGCTATCGGGAATGCGGCGCATCAGATCGAACGCATCCTGGAAGGGAAAGACTGATCCGGTGACGGCACGCCTGAAGAACATGTCCAGGAGTTATATCTCTATCGATCTGGGTGCGACAAATGGCCGCATCTGTGTGGGCCGGCTGACTCCTGATGGCACCCTCAGCATAAATGAAGTCCATCGATTCAGGAATGTCCCTCTGTACCGGGATCGTCATATTTACTGGGATCTGCCTGGCATTCTTTCTGAAATCGAACAAGGGATGATTCAGGCTGTTTCGAACCACCCCGGGTGTGTCAGCATCGCCTGCGACAGCTGGGCGCTCGATCATGGTTTTCTTGACCACAATGGAAAGTCCATCGGTCTTCCACACAGCTACCTGGATCATCGAACACACAATTTCTTTGAAAAGATACGGGATAAAGTTCCATTGCTGGATATTTATGAGCGAACCTCTTCGGCTCTGATCCCATTCTCTACATTGGGCCAGTTGTTTACGACATTTCATTCACATCCAGAATACTGCAGAACAGTCAAGAGTTTCCTTTTTATATGCGACCTGGTCCATGATCACCTCTGTGGAGTCAAGGCCTGCGAAATCTCTTTGGCAGGTGCATCTCAGATCTTTTCCCTTAGAGATAAGGATTGGGATCGAGATTTGATTCACAAAGCCGGGCTGCCTGAGGGCATTTTTCCCCCTGTCAATTCAGCAGGGACAATTCTTGGGCAACTGAGTCCCTCCATCAGGCAGAAGCTAAATATCCCGGATCTGCAGGTCATTCAGTCGGTCTGTCATGACACTGCTTCCGCCATCGCGGCTGCACCTTTGCAAAGCAGGAAGGACCTGGTGATCAGCGCCGGCACCTGGAGCATGATGGGCCTCGAGGTCGATCAACCTGTCAAAGGTGCGAAAGCGATGGGCCTTGTGTGCGGAACCTATCCGGTTCCACCGAACCGCCTCTTTCTTCTTCGTGGGGTGATGGGCCTTTATCTGCTGGAGCGTTTTATGAAGGAGCTCACGGTCAATAACCTCGATGAGATTCTTGATAGCGCTTCTGTTGAAAAACCATTTCAGTGCCTGTTCCAGCCGGATCATCCTCTGTTTGCAGGCCAGGGATCTCTTTCGAGCGCTCTGGCGGAGTGGTGTGGAATGACAGATCAGCCAATCCCACCAACCCCTGGCGGCATTGTGCGCAGCCTGCTTGAAAGCCTTGCTTTATGTTCTGCAGAAACAGTAAATATCCTCTGCGAACTGGCAGGTTATTGTCCGGAGCGCATTGTCATGGTGGGGGGTGGATCCAGAAATCGCCTGTTGAACCAGTTCATTGCCAATGCAACAGGTCTCGCAGTCCATACCGGTGTTGCAGAAGCAGCAACAGCGGGCAATTTGCTCTATCAGGCGATTGCTTTGGGAGACCTTCCAGGTCCGGAATCGATTTGTGAAGTAATCCGAAAATCATTTCCCGAGGATATCTATGCTCCATCTGAACCGAACATCTGGAAAAATGCATTCGAGAACTACAAGCAGATTGTGCGGCGATTATCCGTCCAACGGAAGGCATAGATTTACAGAAGGAGACAAATCTGAATGATGCAGACTGTCGTTGAATTAGAAGCCTGGTATGACCAGCAGGTAGCCGGCCTTCAGCCTTTCGACTGTGCGGCATGGCTGGGGTATCCTGCAGCAGGCGGATCTTACAACAAAGAGCCACAGGACCTCCTGATGTCTTTGAAGGAATATCAGTTCCGTGGTGCGCTTGTCAGTCATACGATGTCGCTGTACCTCGATGCGATCAGTGGAAATGAGGCAATACTGGAGGTTCTTCCTGGACTTTCTGGCTGCCATGGCATCATGACCCTGCTTCCGGAGGGAACTGGTGAATTCACGAACCTTAAGCAGTCAGTTGAAAAATATATTGAGGCAGGAATGCGCGCAGCCAGGCTGTTCCCCAGAGAGCACCGTTACACGCTTCGGGTGCCCTCAATGCCGCCGTTAATGAATCTCCTCCAGGATCTTGGAGTACCACTCTTTATTCCAATCGGGCAGACTAGCTGGGATGAAATCGGAAATATTGCAAAGCAGTATCCACGACTTGCAATCCTGGTAGAGGCAGTGGGGCATCATGAATATCTCAATATGCGGGCAGCTCTGCCTTGGCTTATTGCAGCACCCAACCTGCTGGTGCCCACGCATAATCAGTTTCTCTGCGGCGGCATCGAGCTGCTAGTTGAGAGAATCGGGGCGGAAAGAATCTTCTTTCTGACGAATCAGCCTTTCGATGATCCAGCAGCCGCTTTGTCGCACCTGATGCTCAGCCAGATCTCCGACAGCGACAAGGCAAAGATATCCTTTGAAAACAGTCATCGTCTGCTGTCGCAAGTTGCACGGGGGGGGTATTTCGCATGATGAAGCCTTTTATTATCGATGTCCACACACATATCGGAAAAACATCGGGATTCCGCGCTCATTATGCAACAGTCGATGATTTTGTCCGAATGATGGATATCACCCGGACTCAAGTCTCGCTTTTTGTCGTCATGCCGCTGCTGTGCAGGCAGTTTGATGCGGGATACAGGGACCTTTTCGATGCAGTTAATCAATATCCGGATCGGTTGGGGGCTTACACCGTGTTCGATCCCAACTGGCCTGATGTCACTCTGTCGCTCATCCAGAGGTATCAGTCAGAAAGCGGTATTGTGGGAATCAAGATTCATCCAGCCATTCATGGGGTTGCTCCTGAGGATCCACGTTACAGTGATCTGTGGGCTTATGCCGATGAAAATCAGCTTGTGGTGCTCACTCACAGCTGGAGCCCCGATCCTGCCAAGCCAGCCCAGGATTTATCCACCCCGGACCGTTTTGCCCCCATCCTCTCGAAACATCGGAACATGAAGTTGATCCTCGGACATGCCGGTGGGCGTGAAGTCGGCAAAAGGATGGCGATCGATCTGATGCGCAGCTATTCCAATTGCTGGGTGGATATTTCCGGCGACAGCTTCAGTCTGGGCCAGATTGAAAGGATTGCCTCTGAGGCGGGAATTGAACGGATCCTGTATGGGACCGATTCCAACTGGATTGAACCGCGATACCACCTCGGACATGTCCTGAAATCACGTCTGCCGATTGAAGATCGTTTACGCATCTTCCGCAGCAATGCCATCGAAGTCTTTGGAGATCTCCTGCCATGCTCGAACACCTGAAACAGCGTCGACCCGCCGCCGCTGTGCTCGGAACATACCTTGCACTGTATGACAAGGCTTTTCCGGATTATCGGAATGAAGTCAGCCGGATCGCCGGCAACGCCATCCAGCCGCTCCGTTCAGATATCGATATCACACAAATCGGCATTGCGACAAATTCAGGAGAGGTGGCTGCATTTCTGGATAATGCAGGCAAAGACGGCGTGGATGCAGTGATCCTGATGAGCCTCGGTTACACCAACAGCCTTTCAGTCGCCCAGCCATTGATCGAGTCAGACCTTCCACTGATCTTCTTCAATACCCAGGTGCTGCGAACTGTAACATCGCAGTTCAACGACCAGGATCTGCTGCATAACCATGGGATGCAGGGGGTGCAGGATATTGCAGCCGTTCTCGTCCGTGCCGGCCGCCGCTTTGAAATGGTAACAGGGCTGCCGGAACAGCCTGAGATTATCGAAGAACTCCGATTCAGGATTTCTGTTCAATGCGCAGCCAGTCAGATTCGTCAAAGCCATGTCGCTCTGATGGGTGAGGCAATGCCAGGCATGGGAGATTCTGTTTTTGATGAAAAACAGTATGAAAAAGTATTTGGTACAGGAATTCATCACCTGTCGCCTCAATTCCTGTCAGAGGCCTGCCGACATGTCGTTGATTCTGATATCGAAGATATGCGGCGTGAAGATCTATCCCTCTTTGAAATCGATCCTCAATTGACTCTGGAGGATCACAGACGTTCACTGCGACAGGCAGTCGCATTGCGCACGTTGGTATCTGAGCGACAACTTTCTGGCCTGACACTCTCATTTGATACAATTGCGACATACCCAGGGATAGAAACAATCCCTTTTTATGCCATCAATAAGCTGATGGCTGAAGGGATGGCTTATGGGGGGGAGGGAGACCTCTTTGTCACTGCATCTGGTGTGATCGCTCATTATCTTGCTGGCGATGTCACCTTTACAGAAATGTACACCATGGATTTCGACAATAATTGTGTCTTGAACTCTCACATGGCGGAGTGCAACTGGAAGATGGCGCGCAAAGACCGCAAGCCTGCTCTTGTACGGCGTCAATTCAGCCTCGCAGAAAGTGAGCCTTTCCTCTTCTTTCACTTTGCGCTCGAACCAGGGCCAGTCACACTGTTCGATTTGACAATGACTTCAGAAGGCCAGTTCCACTTCATCACCTTTGAATGCGAAGTGGATGATCTTCCCGCATGCGAGGGGCTGGATCGCCCCAATTTCCGTTTGCGCTTCAGGAGAGACCTGCGACAGGTCCTGAATGAGTACAGCCTGCTCGGAGGAGGCCATCACCTGAATCTGGTCTATGGATGCCACACGAATGGCTTCAAAGCACTCGCAGAGATATTTAACTGCAAGTTCACCTCGATCGAAGCCTGATATCAAGCCAAAAGATCCGATCTGAATGAGGAGATATGAATGAACCCCATCACCCGATTCGTCCCAACAACACACGATGGTCCCAGGCCTTTCCTGTATCTGTTATTATCCTGCCTCATCCTCCATGCATTTGTCGCACGGGCAACACCCTCCAATGGCTGCTTCCAGATTTCAGTCGATGAGTCGGGACAAAAGATCCGATCGATGAAGTGTGACCCAACCGGCAACAGCTGTTATGGGGATGAGTTAATCGCCGATGGTGGATCGATAGAACCACTGAAGGATATATCGGTCAAAAAGAGGCAGCTTTCATTCAACAGCACCAACGGGACTCTCATCTGGTCCTTGCCATTTCATCGTGAAGGATACTACGACAGCGATCAATTCATTCTGTACCCCAATGAAAAGACGACAGTTGGTGCGCAACCCCTCACACTTCCTTTTCGTAAATTTGTTACGAGCACCGGCCAGATCGCCCTCATCGAGCATTTCATGCGCCTGCCCAGAGGCACGTACTTCATGACCCTCAATATCGAAGATGGCAGCCAGCTGCTTCTCTGCGGAAATAAAGAAAACCCGTATGATCTTCTGTTGACCCTGCCCGGTGTGGCTAAGATCAATTATGATGTCCAGGACCATGCTTTGATCTTTCTCTGTGAAGGCCTGACTGGAACTGGCTCGATCGAGATTCTCCCCCATCGAATAATCGAGGTCCCGGAAAAGAATATTTATCACCCACAGGCGGATTTCAGGCCGGATTTCCTCGTGCAGGATCTGTTTACACAAAAGATGCTGTCGGCATCAGAGGCCTTATCTGACCTGCTCTCAGTGGGTGTCTACTGGAACCCCGGGGTATCCGGGGGGGGCGAGTGGGGCTTGAGCGCAGTTGAGACGCATCAATTCGATGATCCACGCTCCTGGTATCTGCGGCAGATTCGGGAGATTCAACTGCAACGGATCGGCCTGATCGGCTACGACCGTTTTGAACATTTCGGAATGGCCTTTGCCTGGGATAAACTCCCAGACTATGGCGCCGGTGGGCTTCTCAATGTTCCCGAAAACAACGCTGCTTATGACATGCGCGCACTCCATCTCTCCGCCATGTTCATCCAGCAGGTGGTCAATTATGTCCTTGCTGCAGGTGATGTCAGCCTGCTTCAAGCGAAACGTTCAAGATGGCTCTCGACAGATGGAAATGAACAGCAGCCATTAACCGGAGAACATGCCACCCATTTCGACTTTGTCCTTTCAGCCGGAGATACCCGGCTGGATCGAAAGCCTGCCCAAAATTATTTTACCCTCGGGCAGATCTTTACAGCATCACAGCCATTCCAGAAGGTATCCATCCGCCTTGGTGTCGAAGGCAACGAAAATGTCGATGGGACTGTGCGTCTGTATCACCGCCCTCGAAAGCAGCTCATCCTGGAGCGTGATATTCACCTCGACAGTTCTGACAAAGACAAGTTGATAACAGTCGAAACAGCAAAGCCCAACCCGCCTGGCGAGTATCACATCGAGGTTCTTGACCGCAAGAGCATTGATGGAAAATATTTTGGCTCCTCACTTTACTGGTACACTGACTTCGAGTCCAGCGACACCAGGGGACATGCCACTGCCGGGCCGCTGGTAGGGCCAACTGTCTATGACCGGCTCAAAGTCCTGTTCGATTATCTTTACAACTACACCGGGCCGAAAGAAGAAAACCTCTCCTACTACAAAAACGATCCTGAATATAACATCCCCGACCATAAATCCGGACGACATGCGGTCGGGACTACCTTGTCGTACTGGGAATCTCCTGGAGGGGGTTATGATGCCTTCAGCGGACTCTGGTACAATGTGGCCTGCAGCGCCATGGCCGAAGCAGCGGAACTGATGGGCGATCGTGATCATGCCGGAGAGTACAGGAAACTGCGTGATGCAGCCGATTCCGCCTACAACAAAAAATACTGGACTACTTTTGAAGAGAACGGAAAAAAATTCAATCGTTACTATGGATGCATGGACTGGGATGGTGTCATCCATGACTACGGTTTTACATACAATAACCTTGAGGCCGCCTATCGAGGCATCACCTCTCCCGAACAGGCCAGGGATATTCTCTGGTGGCTGGACCGTGGCCAGATCAGCACCGACCTCGGAAAGACCTGGGATGGCTCGATCTACAGCATCTGGCGCATTGCCGCCCCTTTCAACACCATTGAAATGGATGACTGGCAGAATGTCACCGGCACTCTTCCCTATCGTGAGGTTCTGACGAATGGAGGAACCCGCCTCACCATCGCTGCAGTCGATCTGGTCACCCGCAGCCGTTATCTCTCGATCGATAACGCTCATGAGCGTAACAAAGAAATTCTCGGACGCTGGATCAACCCGGACCGTCTGATGGGGGGCCGCACCTTCGATGATCCCGGCGGCCGTGGACGCTGGCATTTCGGGCCTCCCGATGTCGATCGGGCTGATATCGAAGGGTTCCGGGAAATCTTTCCTCCCAATGGAGTCCTTTCAACCTACCAGCCGATCGCCTATCTCGGGATTCAACTCTCATCCAGCGGGATGTCACTCACCCCGCAGGTTCCCTCGGAACTCGACTCTTACACCTTCAGGCACATTGGCTATTCCGGGTGTGTCCTCGATATGACAGCCACCGCGGAGCGACAGGAAATCTCCTGTGACATTTCCGGTGCAGGCCCGGGACTCGGATCCGGCGCACAGGAAGTCGTGTTCAAACCTACCGGGCACTTTAATAAAGCCGGAGTTCAGGTGTGCATCACGCCTTTCAATCAACGCCAGGAGAACCAGCTCAGCCTCTCCCTCGATGAACAGGACGGCGAAGGCTGGCGGGAGGTGGCAATCAACTGGTACAGCCATGCCCGGGATGGGCAGTGGGTCTGGGTCGATGCACGCAAACCTCTGAACCCGGAAAAAACCTGTCGCCTGCGCATTCACGACATCCAGCCGGCACAGGGAGAGAAAATATTCCTCTCTCTAGCTGAGGGTGTTCCAGCAATTAAACTGATGGCAGAAAAGACAAGACTCGAAATATTCCCGGTCTGGTCGAAAGAGGATTATCGATTGAATCTTGGCGGAAGCAGTGCATCCTCCGGCGGGCATCGTGCTCTGGCAACGACCCTGCATCCTGGCGAGACCACTCTCCTTGCTGTTGGAAAGGCCTTGTAGCACCTGGCTCAGGAACAGGCAGGACTGATCCGGCCTAAGCCTGTGCCCGGTGGCTTGTTGCTGCCGCCCAACCATGCAAGGATCAGCAGGCTTGGAGGAGCCTGAAGTTGATCGAGATCATTGATTATGGTGCAGGGAATCTGCGAAGTGTATTGAAAGGGCTTGAAGCGGTTGGGGCGGAAGTGCGCCTGTGCAGCGACCCGGCTGCGCTCGATTCAGCCTGTGGAGTGGTGTTTCCTGGCCAGGGCGCTTTTGAAACATCAGCCGACCAGCTGGAAAAAATGGGGTTTGTTGAACCCCTGCGCCGGTACATCCAGCAGGACCGCCCTTATCTCGGGATCTGCCTTGGGTTGCAGCTGCTGTTCGAAACCAGCCATGAGGCGCCGGGAAAATTCGGGTTGGGAATCTTCAAAGGCGGCAATCAGACCTTCAAACCAGGCAAGAAAATCCCCCACATGGGATGGAATTCTGTCCACTGGAATAAAAATTCGAACTTCAACCTGGATTTGCCTCAGGACTCCTTTTTTTATTTTGTTCACTCCTATTTCCCTGTTCCCGATGATCCGGAGATCATTGCCGGGATTACCGATTACGAAGAGCCATTCTGCTCGGCCATCCAGCGAGGGAACCTGGCCGCGGTCCAGTTTCATCCAGAAAAGAGTCAGAAGATGGGATTGGGATTGTTAAAGAATTTTGTCGATCTGTGCCATAAGAAAGGATAAAACCCTCTCATGATTGTCATCCCTGCCATCGACCTCCTTGGGGGGCGTTGTGTCCGCCTGCTGCGCGGTGAATATGATAAAGTGACTGAATATTCAGAGGATCCTCTGGAAGTCGCGCGCCGTTGGGAACAGGGTGGGGCGAAAAGAATCCATGTTGTGGATTTGGATGGCGCTCGCACCGGTCAGGCGGTCAATCAGGAGATGATCCTGCGCATTGCCGCTGCAGTGAAGGTTCCGATTGAAGTCGGCGGTGGGATTCGGAGCATCGACCAGGTTCAAACCTACCTGAACAACGGTGTCGACCGGGTGATTTTCGGGACAGTGGCTTTCTCACAGCCGGATCTGCTCAAGAGCGCCGCCAGTATCTATCCCGGACAGGTCTGGGTCGGCATTGATGGCAAAAAGGGGCGTGTGGCGGTTGAGGGCTGGATCCGTGAAACCGATCTGGATGTTTACGAACTGGCTGAATTATCCGAGCAGAAAGGTGCCGGCGGTGTTATTTTTACCGACATTGCCCGCGATGGTGCCCTGGTCGGCCCGAACCTTGAATCCCTGCAGGAGATGTCCACACGGACCCAGCTCCCGCTGATTGCCTCCGGCGGAATTTCGACACTCGAGGATCTTCGGGCCTTGAGGGGCCTCGATCTTCCCCGGATTGAAGGGTGCATCATCGGAAAAGCCCTGTATGCCGGAGCCTTTACCCTCCCGGAAGCGATTGAAGCACTCGAGGGGTAGCCGATCCTCCCCAGACTGCTGACTGGATCGCCAACCGTTCCAGATCGCGCAGGTTGCCTTTCATCTGTTTGCTCTCGACTCGATCGACCAGGTCCTGCGGGCAGTCCAGCACCAGCCCCCTGCGCCGGCAGATTCCCTGCCACAGGTGAGGGAGATCCTCGATGCGCTCTTCGAGCGAAGGCAGGACAATCTCCAGGAGGGATATCCGTGAAAGCAGATCCTGCCGGAAGCGCTGGCAAACCACCTCCAGAGCGAGGTCCCGGTTGGTGGCAGTCACCAGTCGCACATCCACACGGACAGGTTCTCTGGCGCCGATCGGCTCGATCAGCCCCTGGTCAAGAACTTTCAGCAGCATCGCCTGGATGGCCGGATCGAGCTCACCGATTTCATCGAGGAACAGGGTTCCCCGGTGAGCGCGTTCGAAGCAGCCACGATAACGAGTTCCGGCTCCGGTGAATGCCCCCTTTTCATGCCCGAACAGAATCGAGTGCACCAGGCTGTTCTGATTCCAGCAGGCACTGTTGGTTTCAATAAATGGATTTTTCCGGCGCGGAGACAGGGAGTGAAGCCATTCAGCCGCAGACTGCTTTCCGCATCCGGATTCTCCACGCAGCAGGACCGGAAAATCGGTTCCCGCCGCTTTTTCGATTTGCTCACGGACCCTGGATATGGCGGCGCTGCCGCCCTGAAGCGGAAAGGGTATTTCCATCGATTGCACCTCCCGAAAAATTGTTCGGAAGATTGCCTGATTTCCTTCCTGCGGGAGAAGAACGGATGTTGGGGCTGGGGCAACGGGGACTGGAAACAGAGGCCCGTTGGGAGGGATCAGGTCCCGGGAGCTGGAGGAGGCAATTGGCTGGGTTCTTTGTCGGTCTTGACCGGGCCATTCAGAGACCAGTCATACTCCAGAAACTCCACTTTGACTTTATTCCCTGAAAGAAACTGGCTGTCTTCTTCAGAAAGGTAAGGTTTGACATATTCAATCAGGCTGGGTGATTTGATGAGAAAATCCTTTTTGAACCACTTGAAGAGGGCGCTGAGGTAGAGGCGCTTCTTTTCCTGATCGAGGTAATTTTTTGTTTTATCCCGAAGGAAATTTCGTGCGGCCTGATCGAGGTCCTCATTCAGAGTGGATGCAACATACGCTTTGGATGAAAGTTTCGGGCATCCTTTCGAGGCGCACACCAGGCCAAAGTGGATGCGGGGATCCCCCATCTTGCGCAGGATGTCATGTTCAAGGGAATCCAGGCTCATTTCCTGCCCGCCCAGAACAAACCGGGTGCGTTTGAAAAAGTACCACACATCCCTGACCGACTTGATATTCCGTTGAGAAAGAACTCCCTGGATGCAGAAGCCATTATAGGCATTCAGCCCCATGGCAATTTTTTCGTCATGGGGGAGATCCTGAAAGGGTGCGCTTGTCAGGGAATCGAGGTAAGCCTGGAGCTCGGAATATTTCTCAGCGAAGCGGGGATAGTCCACCACCCCATCCGTGACACATTCCCGGAGCAGGTGATCGAAACGAGAATGGTCAAAAGGAGTTGCCGGGGCCTCCCCCGCTCGCGCCGCTGTAGAGAGGAAAGCCGCTGCAATCCACACCGTTGAGATAAACAAACGTAGCGTCATTCGATCTGGGGTTCCCTTTCCGGTTCTGAATCCCTCTTCTTTCTATTGTACAGGTTATCCGGCCACCACGAAGAGGTATGAAATCGATTATAAAAAGCCAATCCCCCCGAGAGATTGACAAAGACAGCCGGCCATGCAAACAGGTCCCAGTCCCACTCTCCCAGAGTAGGACACCAGACCAGCGACCAGAGCAGTGAGACTCCGGCAGTCACTCCGAGAGCCTGCTGCCACCCCGGCTCAAGCGACTTCCAGAACAGAGCCAGAAGCACCAGGCCAGCCATCAGAGTCGACCGGTGGAAATCGAAAAGCAGCCTCAGATGATCTTTTGAGAACAGGCCATAGGGGCATACCCCGGAGGGGTCAGGAACAGGAGTGAGCAGCCAGGAGGTGCGAAAGAAGCCATCCACATTTCCCACGACCAGGAAGAGGTCGAATATCCCTCCCACCAGAACCAGCGCAGCTATGACCTGGGAGATGCGCTGGCGATCCCAGGGGCGAATTCCCCATACCAGCCCGGGCCAGATCATCAGCACCATCGGGTGAAAGAAGGTCGCCAGCCCCGCCCAGATCCAGACATTCCACAGGCTGCTGCGAGTTTCCAGAGTTGATTTCAGCGAAACGAAACAGGCCAGCGCCATGGCATAGGGCCAGGCATAATTTTCGACATGCCCGAAAAAAATGAAGGTGACCTTGCTCGCCAGACAGACCAGCCAGACCAGCGGGCTTCGTGAGATATGAAACAGGGCATAAAAATAGGCCCCCCCGGCAATCGATGAGGACAAAGCCACACACTCGCTGGTGGTCCAGTCCCATGGGCGCAGCAGAGTCCAGAGGGATTTGTGAAAGAGAACCACTAATGGGGCGCGCATGAAAAACTGCCAGCGGTGGGTCAGGCGGCTGGCCATTTCGACTGAGTCCCCGCCGGGGATGGCAAACTGACGAAGATGGAAACAGATCCATGGAACAGCGACAAAGAAAAACAGGAATGTCAGAATTTTTCGTCGATTCATGGGGCCATCCAGCGGAAAGGGTATCTTATTTTTTGTCCGATTGGGATGAGAGGCTGTGGTGCAATCCGTGGCAGGACGGTGTAATTCCGAGGTGCGATGTGATTTTCGGATATCGAGGAGTATTCCGGGAGTTGGGAGATTGTAGAGGTGCCAGGGTGTTTTGGGACGCAGAGGAGATTTTGAGGGGACCGAGGTGTTATCGGGGACCGAGGTGTTTTCCGGGCGCCATGAATGTCGCCCCTACAGCGGACAATTCCCACCCATTCTGCAGGCGGGCCGAGGTGTTCCGCGATTTCCCCCCCCTCGTGGTCCTTCCCGCCCCCTCATCGATTTATCGTCCCATCTTCACCCGCTCCCTCCAACGTCATTCCCGACTCTTCGTTGTCATTCCCGCGAAAGCGGGAATCCAGAAAATTGCCCGGATGTCATGGATCCCCGCATTCGCGAGGATGACAGAGGGAAGTGGAGAATGTCGCCCCTACAGCGGACAATTCCCACCCATTCTGCAGGCGGGCCGGGATTCCCCTACTTCCCGGATTTCTGGATCTTGCCCCAGGTATCCCGAAGGGTGACTGTCCGATTGAAAACCAGCTTCCCCCGGCTGCTGTCCGGATCGACACAGAAATAGCCTGAACGCTCAAACTGATACCGGTCCCCCGGCGCCGCATTCGCAAGTGAAGGCTCGACAAATCCCTCGACAGCCACCAGCGAATCCGGATTCAGATTGCTCTTCCAGTCCTGCCCTTCCTCGACATCCTCCGGATCTGGCTTCGAAAACAGATGGTCATACAAGCGGACTTCGGCCTTGAGCGCGGAGTCCTGTGAAACCCAGTGGAGGGTCGCTTTGACTTTGCGTCCATCCGGGGCATCCCCGCCTTTTGTCGCCGGATCATAGGTGCAGAGAAGCTCGGTGATCTGCCCAGTCTGTTCATCCCGGATGACTTCCTCGCAACGGATGAAATAGGCATAACGCAGGCGCACTTCCCGGCCGGGAGAAAGGCGGAAAAATTTGCTGGGAGGATTTTCCATGAAATCCTCCTGCTCGATGTAGAGGTGTTTCGAAAAGGGAACCTTGCGGGTGCCAGCCGATGGATCTTCCGGATTGTTGACAGCATTCAGCTCCTCGATCTGTCCTTCCGGGTAATTGGTCAGGGTCACTTTGAGCGGACGCAGGACTGCCATGGCACGGGGTGCGGTCTTGTTCAGGTGTTCACGGATGCAGTCTTCGAGGAACGCCATATCGACTGTGCTGTCGGACTTGGCGACACCGATGCGGCGGCAGAATTCACGAACCGCCTCGGGTGGATAGCCCCGCCGCCTCAGGCCGGAGAGGGTGGGCATGCGTGGATCATCCCAGCTGAGCACAGAGCGCCCCTGGACCAGTTCGAGCAGTTTGCGCTTGCTCATCACCGTGTAGGTAAGATTCAGCCTTGCGAACTCATACTGCCGTGAGGGGAAGATGCCCAGCTGCTCGATATACCAGTCATACAGGGGGCGATGGTCTGCAAATTCGAGGGTGCAGATCGAATGGGTGATCCCTTCAAGCGAATCGGATTGCCCATGAGTGAAGTCATAAGTCGGGTAGATGCACCACTTGTCGCCCGTGCGGTGGTGAGTGGCCTTGAGAATCCGGTACATGACCGGATCGCGCATGTTCAGGTTGGGAGAGGCCATGTCGATTCTGGCGCGCAGGACCCGCGAACCATTTTCGAATTCCCCATTCTTCATCCTCTCGAACAGGTCGAGGTTCTCTTCGACAGTCCGGTCACGGAAGGGGCTGTTGCGGCCGGGTTCTTTCAGTGTCCCTCGGTATTCCCGAATTTCATCAGCGGAGAGGTCGCAGACATAGGCCTTCCCCATGCGGATCAGCTTCACAGCCCACTCATACAGCTGATCGAAGTAATCCGAAGCAAAGTAGAGGCGATCCTCCCAGTCAAAACCCAGCCAGCGCACATCCTGCTGGATCGACTGGACATACTCCTCTTCCTCTTTGCAGGGGTTGGTGTCATCGAAACGCAGATTGCAGGCCCCTTTGAATTCCTGTGCAATGCCGAAATTCAGGCAGATCGACTTGGCATGGCCGATATGAAGATAGCCATTCGGTTCGGGTGGAAAGCGGGTGTGGACACGGCTCCCGTTTTTACCCCCCTGGAGATCCTGTTGAATGATGGTGCGGATGAAGTCGAGGGGGCGGCTGCTTTCATTTCTCGAAGAGCCATCGTTGTCCGGGAGAGCGGGTTCCCTGTTGTTGTCGTTCTCACTCCCGGTTGTGGTTGAATTCATTTTCTATGCGGACATCCCTTGTTTTTTCGATGCTGTGCAACAGGCCCGCCAGAGAGCATCCGGGGTGGATCCGGAGTGCTCCCAGACGGTTTTTTCTGTTCTGTTCGTACTTTCTCAACAACGGGTAGGATCGTCAATAACCGGCAGGGGCATCCCTGAATGCTGTTGCTCCGCCTGGACCTGCATTTCCGTTGTGTAAAGAAAATCCGGATGGTTCAGGTTTTCGCGGCGCGGGCCTCTTTCACCAGGGCGGCGGTTGTCGATGCGATTGCACGGATTGTGTTCCACTCCCTGTTCTTGATCAGATCGGCTTTCGCGATCCAGGTGCCGCCGACCGCCAGGACAATCGGCAGGGAAAGATAAGAGGCGAGGTTTTTCTCATTGATTCCGCCGGTCGGGATGAATTTGACACCGGTGTGCCCATAAGGCCCGGCGAGGGCTTTCAGCATTCCGATGCCGCCTGCCTGGTCGGCCGGAAAAAACTTGAGAGCATTCAGCCCGAGGCACAGTCCACGGTCGACATCACCGGGAGTCATCACCCCCGGAAAGATCGGCATCCCGATCTGCTGAGACTTTTCGACCACCAGGGGATTCAGGGCTGGTGTCACAACAAACTGCGCTCCGGCATCGCGCGCCGCCAGAAGGTTATCGGTTGTCAGGACTGTCCCGGCTCCGACTGTGGCGCCTGGCAGGTGGCTGGCCAGAAGCCGGATCGCTTCGGCTGCGGCGGGTGTCCGGAATGGCACCTCCATTGCAGCCATGCCGGCCTCCAGAAGGGCTTCTCCGACCCTCAAGGCATCATCGGCCTGATCCACCACCAGGATGGACACCACCCCCATCTGTCCCAGTCGATCGTTAAGGTCATCCGGCATATCGAATATCCTTTGAGTTGTTTTCAGTCATTCGGCATTGTCTCCGGGCACCCTTCAGGAAGCAAGAGGAACTCAGGCTTCTTCATAAGGCACTGGCAGGGATTTCCCCGCTTTCGAGCTCTTTTCCGCAGTTTCAATCACCGCAATCACCCGCCTGCCCTCTTCAGCCTTGACTGCCAGCTCCTCACCGAGAGTCAGATGATCGGCAATGTTGCGGTAATAGGCATGCCAGTCTCCCTTGAGAAAGGGCACCTTGCCTTGAATCTGTGACCCGCCTGAGTAGCTCGACACAGTCCAGGCCCCATCCGGGTAGTCGTGCATGGAAACAGCCCCTTTGCTGCCAAGAACACGCCAACGGTCCTTCGGGAGCGCTGCCAGGGAGCTGATTTCGGCAGTCGCCAAAGCCCCGTTCCGGAATCGAATCATGGCAACGGTATGGTCTTCATTGGTCACTCCATGCCACTGCTTCTTCTGGAAAGACCCATACACCGACTCCACCGGCGAGGGGATCAGATTGAGGATCCAATCGACAAAATGGGCTCCCCAGTCATACAGGCATCCACCCGATATGGCTTTGTTCGCACGCCACCACCAGCCGGGGTGGCTGTACCCTCCTCCAAAGAGCTCCACCTGGAAAACCTCGCCGATCATTCCCTCCGCAACCAGCTTTCGCAGCGCCATGTAGTCGCCATCCCAGCGCCGGTTGTGGAACACACTCAGCATGACTTTGCTCTTCGATGCCGCATCGATCATGGCGGTGGCTTCCTGTGCGGTAATGCACATCGGTTTCTCAGTGATCACATGTTTCCCCCCGCGCGCCGCCTGGATCCCCAGTTCGGCATGGGTGTTGTGTGGAGTGACCAGCACCACCAGATCCAGATTTTTATCTGCCACCATTTTCTTCACGCTGTTGTAGGTCTGGATATCGGGAAAATCCTGGCGGGCTGCTTCGGTTCGATTCGGGTCGGCATCACACACAGCGGTAAATTCCAGCCCTGGGACTCCCGCCATCGCTTCTCCATGGATTTTCCCCATATTGAAAGCGCCGCCATAACCGATGACACCGCAACGGATTGGCGCAGATTCTTTCGCTCCTGTGGCCCAGCGCAGCGAGCGGATCACAATCTTCTGAAATTCCGGATGCCTGAAGGCTGCTTCACCATGTCCCAGGGCGATGTAGGCGATTCTGCCTTTTTCCTCCTCGCGGACATACAGCATCGGCTGAGACTTGAAGTTCCAGCTGGAGGTTGCCAGGGTGGTCCAGCGGGTGCTGTCTCCCTTGAGCAGGTATAGCTCATCCTCGATGGTGAATGGCTGCATGCGGCGTGTGATGTAATGATCTCCGCAGCAGGGTGCCACTTCAAAGGAGTGAACCGGGCCATGGCCCGCGAATTCGCTGCCCAGCAGGGAAACGAATGCCGGATGATTCCGGAATGAATCGGAAGCGCAATGGATCCCCACCAGGGCCCCACCTGCCTGCACCCATGCCTGGAGGTCTTTGACCTGCTTTGCAGTAAGCCCATCCCCCTGGGTAAAGACAAGCAGCGCATCGAACTTCTGAAGATTCTCTTTATTCAGGGCGCTGCGGTCTTCGGTATGGGCGACCTTCATATCGCCTGCCTTGAGGAGGAACTGTTCGAGGATTTCCCCGCAGTGTTTGAAATCATGAAATCCCCCACCGGTCAGAACGAGCACTTTGCGCATTTTCATTTTCTTGTCTCCGAATCGGAATCAGGCTGGCACGGCATGCGCCGTCTTTTGCCTGCTGATTTTCAGGCAGGGATATTCTAATCGGTTGTGTGGGGAGAGAAAATAGAGTCCGATGGAGGATGCGCCACCTCTCCAATCAGCAGGATCTGTGTGAAGGCCAGTGAGGGGCTGCTGTGCCTGAATCAGAGCGGTTTCAAGCGGACATTCCTGAAGCAGACATGGTTATGGTGATCCTGCAGGGCGATGAAGCCACGGGTCAAACGCAGGCAGAGGTCGGGGTGGGTGTCCAGATTGAGGTCCTGGACCACCTGGCCATTCAGCACCACCTTCAGCATCGGGCCATTGAGGGTGATTTCGTAACTGTTCCATTCGCCATTTGGCTTCTGGGCTGCCACCAGCGGTGGTGACTGGACATAGACCGCTCCGGTGCTGTCATTGGCAATGGGTTCGCCATAGTCGCCTTCGATCTGAATTTCCATTCCAATCCGTGAGGCGCGCCCGGCCCGTGGAGCACGCAGCATGACACCGCTGTTTCCTCCAGCATCAATTTTCCAGTCCAGCTTGAGGATGAAATTTTCATAGCGGTCTCTGGTGCGGACCAGCCCGCCTTTGTCCTCTGCCCACTCCAGAACCCCCTCTTTGACTTTCCAGCCATTCTTGTTCATTCCGGTCAGTGTCCAGCCATTCAGTGTCTTCCCATCGAAGAGGGCGATCCACCCATCAGCGCGTTCCTGTTCACTTAAAACTGAGTTGTCGGGAGTCCAGGGTTGACTTTCAATGGGATCCGCCGAAGCCGCATCCAGCGCGGTGTATGTTTCAGGCAGGCCGGGAAGGACGAAGTGTGGCAGTCCAGCCAGGTGGGGGGAGGCCTTTCCGGCATACAGCGAAAGGGGGTTTTTCATGGCGGCCTCTTCGCTGGTGACAAGGGTGATGGCTGATCCGGCGGGTGAAGCCACCAGCAGAGAAGGCGCAACCCTGCTGAATTCGGCAGCGGCTCGGGCGGCTGCGGGACCATCGATCAGATAGACCGCCTGAGTCATATTTTTGAATGCTTCGGCAGCTGCCCTGGCAGCATTCACGCGCAACTCGGGATCGGCTGGAAAACCCGGCACGAAGATCCGGCACAGGGTCCCCATGTAGCGCTCGGTGGCTTCATGAATGACCCCGGAAACCGCTTTGACACACTCTGGAAGGATTGTTTTTCCATCCGGTGCAATCCCCATGAAATCGACACACAGGGTGTTCCCACCCACTTCTGCGGTTCGGTGGAAAGATTTGGCAAGAACCTCATAGGGAGTTCCGACCGCCGCGGCGAACGGGCTTTCGATCGACTGGATCCGCCAGACAGTATCTCCGCGATAAAGGATTCCATCCTCGAGTGTGAACACATCGTCTTCCTTTTCGGTTTTCCCGCATCCAGATAACAACAGCGTTCCGCAGAGAAGGACGAGAAAAAATCCACCAGCGAGGTTTTTCATGAGTGTTTTGGCTCCTGGGAGAATTCAGACAGGCGGGATCAATTCAGTCTGCCATACAATTTAAACAGCTCTTTGAATGCGCGCATAATGACCTTCGGGCTTCCGCCGGATTGCTGGCCGGCAGTGCGCGGATAGTGGTTCACACCGATTTCCTTGAATCGGAAATTTTTCTTTCGCAGCTTGGCCAGCAGCTCGACTGTCACCATGGCACCACCGGCTTCGAATTCAACCCCTTCGAGAATGGATCTCTGAAACATTTTGAAGGCGCAATCCAGGTCACGCACACGGATCCGGAACAGGATGCGGATCAACATACCCCAGCATTTGGCAAATACCTTTCGATGAAAGGGGTCGCGGCGGTTGATGCGGTATCCGAGAATTGCATCATACGAGTCGATCTCGGCCAGAAAAAGTGTGATTTCACCAATATCGAACTGGCCATCCCCATCGGAAAAAAAGACCAGGTCTCTGGAGGCATTCCGAAAGCCGGTGCGCACCGCTCCGCCATACCCCTGGTTGACTTCGTGATGGATGGGGCGCAGGCGTGGGACCTTCTGAACCAGGTTGTCCAGCAGTTCACGTGTTCCATCGGTGCTGCCATCATTGATGACCAGGATCTCATAATCCGGGACAATGCCGGACAGGACATTGTTGGTCTTTTCGACCAGCTGCCCGATATTCTCGACTTCATTGTGTGCGGGAAAAAACACGGTCAGGCTTTTCATGATTGGAAAAAGATTATTTCACAAACAGCCTCACACTGCTAGAAGTTGATGTGTGACAAAAGGATCCAGAATTGACTTCCTCTAAAATCACAACCGGCCTATAGTAGAGACTCATGGCGGCCGGTTGAGGAGGGAGAAAAATGATCTTCCCGAAGAGGCCGCGGATTCGGCAGACAGAGCGAGAGAATTCGGATGGTAGTTGAAGCGGAGCTGTTCGAGATCAGGATCAATGAGGTCGAAGCGGAGCAGCTGATCATCCTTGTCGAAAAAGGGGGAGATCGGCGGCTGCCGATTGTGATCGGCCTGTGCGAAGCCAATGCGATCCAGATCCATGTCCATGGGGTTCTCCCGCCAAGGCCTCTGACCCATGATCTGTTGAGCAACACCATTGCATCCCTGGGGGGGGTGATCGAACGCATCGTTGTCAGTGACCTTCGTGAGGGAACTTATTATGCCGAATTGATAGTCCGGCAGAATGGCGAGGAGGTTGCCATCGATGCGCGCCCCAGCGATGCGGTCGCGCTTGCAGTTCGCGCGGGGTGCCCGATTTTCATCGAAGAAGCGGTTCTGGATAAATCCCAGGTGGAGGGCCTGTAATCATGACGACTACGAAAAAACCCAACTTGGAGCGTCGCGCCAGAACACGCCATCGCACCGCCCTGGATGTCAGTCTTCAGCTGGGCACGCAATCCACGACTGTTTCGACCCGGGATGTCTGCCTCAGCGGTTTATCCTGCTATCTGCCGGAACCACTGGAGCTCTTTACGAAATATCGTTTCCGTCTGTTTGTCCCCACCCGCGAAGCCAAAGAAGAGGTTGATGGGGAGGGGATTGTGGTCCGTGTGGAGGAGGTTGAAGTCGGGGACTGCAACCTTTTTCAGACAGCCTTTTTCTTTCAACACCTGGATGCCGGACATGTGCGCATTCTCGAGCAATTCATGGAAAACGAGGCGCGAGAGACCGATTGAATTTTCATCCGCATCGGCCCGCCTGGTTGCGCCGTTTCATTGGCTGGATTCCGGCTGTCAGTTTGATGGTGGCGATTTTTATCATCAGCGGGAGAGACGCGCCCGAATTCATGCGCCACAAACTGTTTGACTTCCAGGATAAAGCGGCCCATGCACTCGCCTACTATGTCCTTGCGGTCTCTTTTCTGCGCGCACTCCTGTGGCATACAGGGGCATCGATCCACCGAAAGATACTGTTCCTTGCGGTCGTTCTTTCGGCTCTTTATGGGCTGACCGATGAATGGCACCAGTCATTCATCCCGAGCCGGACCGCTTCGGTCGATGACTGGCTGGCGGATGCAGCCGGGGCGCTGCTGCTCCTGTTCAGTCACAGTTGGATTGCTCGATTGCTGGAGTGGGAGAGAAATCTGTGGCGCTTTGCCGCCAGTTTCAGATCGCCTTGATTCCGGCCTTTTCCGAGACAGGCAGGTCCGCGAAAATCCGCATATCTCCCTCGTGGTAAATCAGATGCTCATCGACAAAACGGGTTTCTTCGAGGCTCAGTCGTGAAAACTTGCCAATAGCGCGTGTATAGATGGTCCCTTCGGCATCACGGATGATTCCCTCGGCTTTGATCAGCCGGCTGCCCGAGGCTGTCACCCAGGCTTCGGCCACCAGATCCGCTTCGATGGGTGTCCGGCGCAGGTAACGGACTGTGATTTCCGCCAGGACTGTCATGCGCTTGCAGGAAACCGCGGTAGCCCAGCCCATGGTTTCGTCGAGGATGGTCGCCTGGCCCTGCCCGGGGGCGAGGAGCGGGTTACTGGGCCGCTGAAGCAGGTTCACCCCGCCCTGGGGGTTGATGAGGTTGAGGAAGAAAATCTCGTTTCCTTCCTGGAGGGTGTCGTTGTTCACCGTGACAGTGACTGTCTTGACCGTCTCGCCCGGGGCGA
>JAANMW010001043.1_pt1 | contig 31291 bp, 31 predicted proteins | sample 7279671 | NCBI WGS metagenome assembly JAANMW01 (sample SAMN14094541, study PRJNA606508) | bioreactor metagenome | isolation source: A lab-scale SPAN reactor treating ammonium-rich wastewater day 247 | place: Ireland: Galway | collected 2017-09-19 | reverse complement strand
CTCTTCCCGGCCGCGGGAGGGCCGAACAGCAAGACGATGGAGCCAGGGGGCATGGCAGGCCGTTCGCAGGCAAGGCCCAGGGGCCTGCATGCAGATGAACCAGGACGCGGCGAAACCGACTTTGTTCCCCGGACCGCGTTGTGAATGACCACCCCGCCAACGGTGCTGATGGAGGGAGCTTCTCAGGGGATAGACCAGGGGCCCAAGGGGAAGATTCTCCCGGGCACGAATTCATTGGATATGCTGGAGCTGACCTCGGAGCAACGCGTCGTCCTCGATCCATGCAGTTGGGAGACCTATGAGCGCATACTGGCCGAGCACGCTGACCGGAGCGTTCCGCGGTTTACTTACTGCGATGGAGTGCTGGAGATCATGAGCCCTTCTCCCGAGCATGAAGAGATGAATGAGGGGGTCAAGCAAATCATCTGGGTGCTTTGCGAGGAACTCGACCTGGAGGTCCGTCCGCTAGGCTCCACCACGCAGCGACGCAAGACGTTAGGAAGGGGCGTCGAGCCAGACTCTTCTTACTTTTTTGGCGACACGGAGCGAGAGCCTCTCGACTGCCCCCCTGACCTGATGGTTGAGGTCGAGATCAGCCGCTCCGCCCTTGACAAGGTGCCCGTCCTTGCAGGCCTGGGCGTGCCCGAGCTCTGGCGCTGTGGGCCGGAGGGATGCCAGATTTTTCTGTTGCGTGGCCAGACCTACGAGGCGGCGGACCGTAGCGCTTTTGTGCCTCTGACGGCCGCAGACCTCAGCCATTTCCTGGCTCGCAGAAGACAGTTGAAGCAAAATGCCTGGTTAAACGAGCTGCGGACTTGGGCTCGAGCTAAAGTGAAGTGCTGAAGGTCTTGCAGTAAATCGCGCCGATGGACTTTTATGGATGCGCCCCCGAAGGAGAGGCAAAACTCTCAGAACGTAACGCTCAACACAAGAGTCATCACCAATCCTGATTGTCCACCGCGTTCCATAGGGTCGCTTTGATGCAAAGAACCCATCGTTTGGGCCTTTTTGGAGTCGAAGCCGGCCAGGGGAAAATCTCACCGACAACCCCGTTGTAGAGTGAGCCTATGGTTCCCCGAACCCGCACGAAGCCGGAAGGCAGCGTCGCTCTTACCCGGGGAACCTACATGGGGCTTCTACAAGGGCGCCCCGACTGGGTTTGCGGGGCGGCTCGGGGCCGAAATGATCACAGTTTGATCACCGTTTCCGGATCGGCACGGTTGAGCCATTTGTGAGCCTACCCAACCGGACGCAGTCTCCTGTCTCCCAGGAGGGCCGCCCCCAACCTAGCGGTTGCGTCCCGTTGCGCGTCCTTGGGCGGATGATAGTAGGTCTCCAGAACTTGCCTGACGTCCGAGTGCCCCAGGCGGTCAGCAACCAAACGCGCGTCATTCCCTGAGTGCAGCATGATGGTCGCATGAGCGTGCCTTAAGGAGTAAAGATTCAACCCGGCAGGCAGACCCGCCTTCTTGGCCAGCGGATGAAGGTTGCTCACCGTCACGTGGTTACTCACGAGCGGGCTCCCGTTGTAGTTCGTGAACACGAAGTCTCTGTCGTGCTCGGCCTTCCAGCCCAGGCGCTCGATGTCTTGCGCCAGCCTGTGCCGCTGGAGCTCCTCCACGACCTCCGCCGGGATTGGGATCGTGCGCCTGGACTTCGGCGTCTTCGGGGCCGTGATGGTCCAGCCGCCGCCCTTTGGGCGGTACAGCGACTGCTCCACCCTGACTTCAGCCTTCTCCAGGTTGATGTGCTTCCACTCCAGCCCGAGGAGCTCGCCGGGGCGGCACCCGGTGAAGATGGCCACGAACCAGAGGGTTCGGAACCTGTCTAGAACTGCGAACTCGAGGAAGGTCTGGGCCTGCTCGAGGGTGAGTGCCAAAGCCTTCGTCTGCTTCGGCGCCCTGGGCACGTCGATCAGATCGCTCGACGCCGGGTTCACGGCGATCTTCTTCTTGCGAACGGCGTAACGGAGGGCCTGGCGCAGAATGCTGAACACCTTCTTCATCGAGCTGTGGCTCAGGCGTGGCGTGCCATCGGCCTTGGGACGGCGCAGAGAAGCGAGGTGCTCGTCGATCGCCGTGGGCGATACCTTCCCGAGAGGCAACCGGCCCAGGTCGGTCAGCCTGAACTTCTTGATCATAGCCGGGTCGCTCGGGAAGTAAGTGTTGATGCACTTCAGCCGGTTGGCTGCGGTGCGAGGGCGCACTTCATCCCGCGTGCGCTCGGCCCACGCGAGCAGATACGCGTGCAGCAGCTCCTTACTGGGCTCCGGGCAGTCCGCGCCGTGGGTCTTGAACTCGTCGATGAGGTCGCGCAGTCTGTCCTGGGCGCCGGACTTCTTGCCGTGAAAAGTCTCGGATCGGTAGATTCGCTTTCCATTGGCATCTCTGCCAAGGCTGACGCGGATCAGCCAGGTCTCTCCTCGTTTGTCTCGCTTGGTGACTGAACCTTGCATAGGGGGCCTCCGTCGGGGCGGGTAGGGGTAAGCTTGGCGTTGGCGGCCTGTGGACAGCTTGGAAAAGTCGCAGCTTGAAAAATATTCAGGCGACTTTACCAACCTGCCCACAGGCACGGGAGCATCGTCTTGGCGCAACAAAGGGGGCCTCGTGGCGGAGGCGGGCGGGAAACAGAGTCTCGACTGGGCGAGACCTTTCGTCAGTAACCATTTTTATTTGGTTTTAGGAGGGGGCCGAGAGACCGCAGCGGAGGGCGATAGTCGAGGGGCCAAGCCGACCGGTAGCCGGCCCTGGCCCCGCGGTAGTGGCTAGTTGCTCGAGATGGCGGCATAGCCCGCGTTGGCCAGCAACTGCTCGAACGCGTGGGTCGGGATGAGGATGCGGCGGCCGATCCGGATGGACGGGATCGAGCCCTCGCGAACGGCCTGGTAGGCGAAGTGCCTCGAGACGCCCAGGCAGGTGGCGGCCTCGGTCACGGTCAGGGTCTTGCGCGTGATGGTGTCGGACATCGTGATTACCTCCAGTTAGTTCATGGCCCCAGCCAGCAGCTGGGCCAGGGGTTTGACGACCTCTTGGCAGGCCGGGTCGAGCATCGCTTGCTCGGCGGCTCGGATGTGCGAGCAGGGCTTGAGCGTGCCATTGAAGCGGGTCCAGCGGCAGTTGCAATACCAGCCGCCGTTGAAACGGCGGACTTCGTAGGTGGACGTGTCGCCGATCACCATGAAGTCACGCTCGGTGACCTGTATGACGCGGTAGTTTTTCTTGAGGCGGGTAGCTTTCTCGGGGACGGTTTCGCGATGAGAGGGCATAGGGGTACTCCTTTGAGCGGCGTTGGGGGGCACGGAAGGGGGGTGGCGGATGGCCGTATTCAATATCCGTGGCACACATACTATAAACCGATAATCGGAAAATGTCAATGCCTGGACAGGAAATTTTTTCAGCCTTATACTTTCTTCCGTGAAGAGTCCTGAGCAGAAAGCGGCCAAGCGGGGACGAGGCCGACCGAGGCAGTACCCAGAGGGTTCAGATGGTGCTCCGCAGGTGGGTGTGCGACTTACCCCGGAGTTAGTGACGTGGGTTAAAGAGAGCGGCGGTGCAGCTTACATCCGCGCCCTGATTGTCTCCGATCGCGATGTCAGGTTGGCCAGAGAAAGAACTTGCTCTCACTGCGGTCAGCCTATTCCGCTACAAGCCGACCAGGTGGAGGTTCAAATTAGGGCGCAGGAAGCGAGCCATTTTCACCTGGAATGCGCTCTACCGCTCCTCGCAAAGAAGTAAGGGCTACGCCCTTACGCGCTCCAAATGTGAGACCCCTTCCCCAAACCCAATTTTTTTTTAAAATGTCCTGACGTAAGGTCTCGCCAAGTCGAGACTATCGGTTAGCCGTGTAGCGCCCCTGCGGCAGAGCCCATCCCCCGCCAAGACGAGGCTCCCGTGCCTGTGGGCAGGTTGGTAAAGTCGCTGAATATTTTTCAAGTTGCGACTTTTCCAAGCTGTCCACAGGCCGCCAACGCCAAGCTTACTTCTACCGGCCTCCCGCGGCAGGTTGCCGAGAACGGGTCCAGGCCAGCCGATACGAGCGCGAACTGGTCGTCGGCTTGATGATCACTAAGTTCGAGCTGGCGGTCCGAGTTCGCGGAGTTCGTACCCGTTGGTACCGCGAGTCCTCGAGGGAGCAAGTTCGCAGCCGGCGTGTACTACGACCACGGTATCCAAAACTCTGGCCGGTGACCCGAGAGGAGGCTACCTTAAAGCGGGGAGGTCTGAGGTCTTGGAGGTATTGAAATGAAATCTTCATGGAGCGGAGTTCTGGCGGCACTCGCGTTGGCCGCTACGCTGAACGCATGCAGCACTCCCCAACAGAGTCATAGTTCTGCGAACGAGACGACGCAGCAGCACACCGCGACGACGGCCCAAGAGCACACCCTTACGAAGGATAAGGAACGCCCGTATGATGCTGAATTCCTGGACCTGATGGGTTTCCATCACCAGGACGCGGTGATGATGTCCCGGGAGGCTCTCGAGAAATCCAAGATGGCTGAGGTCCGCCAACTGGCGCAGACCATTATTACCGATCAGGAAGCCGAAATTGAGCACATGAAATCGCTGCGCAAGCAGTGGTACCCTGATGTGCCTGCAATGACGATGGACGAGGCGATGAAGGAGATGAAACACTTCGACCTGTCGCAGGGCACGGGCAGCTTCGACAAACGCTTCCTGGAAGCGATGATCGACCATCACAAGCAGGCCCTGAAGATGGCTGACGAGGCCCGCTCGAAGGCCGAGCATTCCGAGCTCAAGGAAATGGCAGAGGCCATGTACATCAAACAGGAAAAAGAAATCGCACAGATGCAGCGGATGGAGGAAATGGCCAAGCGCTAAGCTGATCAGCAGTCTTGACTCTGGACCACGGTCCAGGGTTTAGACTGACCCTGTGCACCAAAAGCGTGGCTGTACTTCCCCCAAAAGGCGGAAGGATTCTTCAGCGGGTCAGGTAAGTCGTAACCCGTGAGGAACCTGGCGCTCAGCCTGCTGCTCTTGCTCCTCCTGCCCGGCACGGCCTGGGCGAAGGACGGGCAGTGCTGTGGCACCTCCCACTGCTGCTGTAGCACCCCGGTCACAAGTACTTGCTGTGCCGGCCCCATGACGCCGGCCCCCGTCGGCAACGTGGCGCTGGCCACGGCGGCCGTCTCGTTCGAGGCCATCGCGCGACCCCTTCGGCTTACCTGCCCGAAGGCATCCGTCGCGACCGCGATGGCCCCGTGGGTAGAGTTAAGCCTACACTCGCCCGGAAGCTGGTTGAGCCCTCTGCGCCTCTCGTTGCCTCCTCCAGTCTGAGCCGCTCCTTATCGGAATTCCCATCAGGAGGCTCAGCGTATGCTGCAACGCGCTCTCCTGGGGGTATTGGGGCTGCTCCTCGTCCTCCCGGCCTTCGGTCAACCTGAACGACCGAAGCTCGAGGGTGAGCTGACCCTGGAACAAGCTGTCCAGTACTCCCTGGCGCACCACCTTGCGGTAGCCGTCAGCCAGGCGGAGGCACGGGCCGCCAAAGCCCGTACGTCCGAAGCAGAGGCTGCCTTTCGCCCCAAGCTCAGCTTGGGGGTTTATCTCAACGCGGGCGATACCGACATGATCGTAAGCGGCATGTCCGGCGTCGAGCCCGGCTTCTGGACGAACTTGCCGGGCGGGGGGCTGAGCACCAATCTCAGCCTCATGCTCCCGCTTTATACCGGAGGACGTCTGCAGGCCCGGCTCGCACAGGCGGAGGCGGGCGAGCGTACCGCGCTCGCGCGTCTGGCGCTGACCATGCGCCAGAAGGCGCGCGACGTGCGCAAAGCCTTCTTCGAGCTGCTCCAAGCCCGGTCTGGCCTTGACGCCGCAGCCTGGGACCTGGCGCAACAAGAAGAGGTTCTGCGGGTGTCCCGAGAGCGACAGGCCGTCGGACGAGTGGCTCCTTATGTCGTGCTCCGAGTCGAGGCCGAGGTGGCCTCGGCGCGCCAGAAAGTGAACGAAAGCGGAGCCGAGCTTGAGATGGCTACCGTCACCCTGAAGAACGCGATGGGCGTGGCTCCCAAGTCCGATTTCACTCTGACGGCACCAGCCCCCGAAACCCTGCCCGAAGGCGAGCTCGAGGAACTAGTCAGCACCGCCGTGGCCGAGCGCCCGGATCTGGCCGTGGCTCGTTATGCGGTCGAGGCGGCCGATGAGCGCGTGGCTGAGGTCCTGTCCGAGTATTCCCCACAACTGGCTCTCTACGCCATGGCCGAAGCCAAACAGCCGGAGCTGGCCGGGCCGGCACCGTTTGACGGAGGGTACCAGGTCGGCCTTGTGTTGTCCTGGCCGCTGTATGACGGCGGCGAGCGAGGCGCACGGCGCGAGGAGGCCGAGGCCATGAGGGACGCTCGGCAGCTCGAGCTGCGGCAGATGGAGTATGACGTGGCCGCCGAGGTGGAGCGAGAGAGGGCCCGTTGGAAGGCGGCTCGCGCCAATGAGGAGCTCGCCGGGGCGGAAGTTGTGGCGGCCGAGGAAGAGCTTCGCATCGCCCGCATGCGCTTTGACCTCGGGCGCGGGCTCCACCTCGAGGTGCTGGACGCCCTGGCCACGCTTCGACGAGCGCGCAACAACCAGATTCAAGCGGCCTACCGGCGGGGGTTGGCCGAGTCCGATTTTCTCTATGCGACCGGGAGGTACTAGCCGATGCGACGCTTTCTAATCTGGCTCTGGCTGGCTGCCGTTGCCTTCGGCCTGACGGGCACGGCGGGACCCTATCGCGTGGAGCTCAGCGTCGACCCGGCCGTGGTCCCGGTCGGACCCGCCGAGCTGGTGATCAGGGTTCTGGACAGCGCTGGCCAGCCCGTGGAGGGCGCTACCGTCAAGGCCCTGGCCAAGATGCCCACGATGGACATGGGGGAGCGTGAGCAGACGGCACGCCCGACCGGCGAGCCCGGCGTGTATCGGGTGAGTGCGGCCTTCTCGATGGCCGGAAGTTATCAGGTCAAGGTCACGATCCAGGGAAAAGCGGGCGAGGGTAATGTGACCTTCGACCTGGCCACCGGCCAGAGCACCGCCGCAGGAGGCGCGCCCTGGCTCCTGATCTTGGGCGGCGTCGGGTTAGTGGCTCTGCTCGGCATCGTCTACGCTCTTCATCGCGCGGGACATCTGCCTTCCTGGCACAGGGTTGCCAACCGCCAGGTACTCGGAGGCCTCTTCCTTCTCGCCGTGATGGCAGCTGGCGCAGTTTACGCCGTGCGGCACTTCCGGCGGCCAGGGGCGATGACGCCACTCGAGGCTCAGGTGATGGAGATGAACATGCCGGCCCCACCGGGCACCCTCGCGGTCGAGACGGTCCCGGTTAAGCGTGGAAAGGTCGAAGCCAGCGTCCGGTACGCCGGCCAGGCGGTGGCCTATCAGGAGCAACCCCTGTATCCGCGCACGGAGGGGATCATCGAGTGGATGCCCTTCTATGTCGGTGATCCGGTTTCCAAAGGCGAGGTCGTCGCCCGGCTGGACGTCTCCCAACTCGAGCCCGAGCAGCTCGAGCGTGAGGCTGGCGCACGCGAGGCGCTCGGCGCTGTTGACGTCGCCCGGGCCGAGGAGGACCAGGCGCGAGCCGAGGTCGAGCTTGCCGAGGCCGAGCGGTCGGAGAAGGAGGCGGGGGTAACGACGGCGCTCGCCCGAGCTGATCAGGCCGCGGCGCAGGTAGAGTCGGCCCGAGCCGATGCCCTCTTCAAACGGGGAGAGCTGCGCCGCTCGCGTGCGCTGGCCCAGGCCGGGGGCCTCTCGCAGGAGGACCTGCAGCGCGACGAGGCAGAGACCGAGGCGGCCGAGCAGAAATTGCGGGAAGCCTTCTCCGAAGTCGAGGCAGCTCGAGCGGAAGTCAAGGCGGCCCGGTCTCAGGTCGAGGCGCATCACGCCCACGTCGAGTCGGTCGAGGCGGCGCGCGAGACGCGCCGACGGCAGGTCAACCAGGCGGAAGCCTCGCTGGCAGGCGCCCGCGCTCGCCTTCGCGGGTCCGAGGCCCGGTTGGGCTATGCTGAGGTGCGCAGCTCCCTGGATGGGGTCGTGAGCGCCCGGCGCATCAGCCCCGGCGTGCTCGTGCAGCCAGGGACAGCCCTGCTGGAAGTGGCCCAGATCGATCCCATCCGCCTGCAGGCTAACGTGAGCGAAGCCGACCTGAGCCGGGTCGCAGTGGGCGATCCCGTCCGAGTCGTGGATTCTCGAGGCCGCACGGTGCAGGCCCGAGTGACCTCGGTCAGTCCTGCGGTCAACGCGTCCACTCGCCAGGGAATCGTGGAGGCCGTGGTCCGGAACCGCGACCATCGCTTCTTGCCAGGGAATCTCGTCCGCCTCGAAGTCGTGACCGCAGCGCGCGAGGACGCTCTCTTCGTGCCGACCTCGGCCATCCAGGAGCACGGCGAGGACCGCTGGGTGTGGGTGGCCCGGCCGGAAGGGAGCGGCCACGTCGCCCGCCGGGCTGCCATCGAGGTAGGGATCAGCAACGGTGAGACCTCCGGAGTACGCTCCGGTCTGGAGGAGGGCGACCTCGTGATCACCTCGGGCTCGACGACCCTGCGGGAGAATGACCCCGTGGCGGTCGCCGCTTCGAAGGCCAGCGAGACCGAGACACCGACCGTTCGGGTCACCGAGAAGGGCTTCGAGCCCGCCAGCCTGACGCTTCCGGCGGGCCACAAGGCGAAGGTTACCTTCCTGCGCACCACCGACGCGACTTGTGGCACAGAGGTGATCTTCCCGGAGCTCAAACTGCGCAAGGCTCTGCCTCTCAACCAACCGGTGACGATCGAGCTGCCCGCGCACTCCGGCCATTCGCTGAAATTCCATTGCGGCATGGACATGTTGCGCGGAACGGTCGTAGTCCGATGATGCGAGCTCTTCCACGCTGGTCGATCGAGCATCCCTACGCCGTGGTGGCCATCTACGTGGCTCTCCTGTGGCTGGCCGGCGTGGCGATCAGCGAGCGGATTCCGCGCCGCTTCGCGCCCTACGTGGAAAGCCCGATGCTGGGTATCGTCACCACGATGCCTGGGCTGTCTGCTCAGGAGATGGAGACCTACGTCTCCAAGCCTCTGGAAGAGCAGCTCGTGCATGTTCCCGGGCTCCGCTTCATCCGCTCGTCCTCGCAGGACGGGTTCTCTATCGTCACCCTGGAGTTTCCCTACGGGCACGACATGCGCAAGGCGCGCGTCGAGGTGCAGAGCCTTCTGGACGTGGCCTCGGCGAACATGCCGGCGACCGGAGCGAACCTCAAGCCATCGTTCGTCATCCCGGTGGACCCTTTGAACGTCCCAATCCTCTCGCTGTCACTGACCGGAGATCCGGCCCAGGGATGGACTCCCGAGCGGGTCCGCGAGTTCGCGGACAACCAGGGCGTGAGTCGGATCAAGAGCCTTCCCGATGTCTACTCGGTGGTCGTCTTCGGCGGGTACCGCCGGCAATTGCAGGTCATCGTAGACCGCGACAAGCTGGCTGGCTTTGGCCTTTCGATTTTGGAGATCCGCGAGGCACTGGACCGATTCAACACGGCCGAGTCCGCCGGAACGCTGACGTCGGGTCCGCGCGAGTCCATCGTGCGAGTGGAGTCCCAGGTTCTCAGTGCCGCCGATTTGCGTAAGGTCCCGATCAAGGCGGACGGCGAGCGAGTCGTCTACGTGCAGGACGTCGCCGAGGTTCTCGACACCCACTGGGAGCGCCGCAGCGCGTACCATTACCTCAAGCACTTGCCAGGCACGCCAGGCGAGGTCATCCCCTCCATCCAGGTTTCGGTGATCCAGAACCCGGGCGCCAGCTCGGCCCAGGTCGTCCCCCAGGTGATGCGGGTCGTGCGCGAGCTCGAGAGACAGAACCCCGGCCTCAAGTTCGACGTTGCCTACGACAATGCCAGCTTCGTCAACATCTTGTTTGCCAACGTCTGGCATGAGCTCGGTCTGGCTGTGCTCCTCACGGCCCTGGCCGTCTTGTTCTTCCTGGGCGAGTGGCGCGGCACGCTGATCGCCATGGTGACGGTGCCAACCTCTCTGGCGTTGGCAGTGCTGATGATGTTGCCGCTTGGGATGACGTTCAACAGCGGGACCCTGATCGGGCTGCTCCTCTCGATCGGGCGTCTGGTGGACGACAGCATCATCGACATCCACTCCGTGGAGCGCCACCTGCGCCTGGGCCAGGACCCGAAGACCGCGACCATGGAAGGAATCGCGGAGGTGCGTCTGGTGGTGATCGCTTCCACTTTGATGATGGTGCTGGCGCTCTCGCCGCTCCTCTTCTCCGGAGGCATCGTCGGCCTCATGTTTGTCGAGCTGGTCTGGCCCCTGATCTTCGGCCTCCTGGCCTCGATGCTGGTATCGTTTACGTTGACGGCGCTGCTCTGTGCCAACCTGCTCCGACCGGAGGAAGTGCGCGAGAAGGAGCGCCGGCACCCGCTCGGACGCTGGCTCTATCGCGTTCTCGATCCGTTCCAGCGCGGGCTGGATCGATTGGAGCGAGCGTATGCGTCGGCCATCCGCTGGACCCTAAAGCACAGGTTCGTCAACTTCTGCCGGGTCCTGGCCACGCTCATTGTCGGCTGCACGTTCTACTACTTCATTGGGAGCGAGATGATGCCGCTGGCGGACGTCGGCCAGGCCAACGGTTTCCTCGAGATGCAACCGGGAACCTCGTTTGCCGCCACCGAGAAAGCCGTACACCAGCTGGAGCAAATCATGCTTAAGTATCCCGAGCTCGAGAAGGCCAGCATCGAGATCGGCCAGGAATCGATGTTCGAGAGCTGGACACCTTTCTTTACAGGCTACTCCATGCCCCAGGTCAACGGCGCCAGCATGATGCTGACGTTCTCCGACAAGGACTCGAGGAAGCGGACGATCTGGCAGGTCATGGACTCCATTCAGAGCGAGGCCATGACGACCATACCAGGGATCCGACGTCTCCAGATCAAGGAGATGGGCTCGGATGTCATGGCAACGGCTGCGGCACCCATCCACGTGTACATCTATGGGCCGGACCTTCGTGAGCTCGATCGCCTGGGCTCGGAGACGCTCCGGACTGCGCAGAAGATGCCCGAGTTGTTCCAGCCCGGCACGACGTGGAGCCTCAGTTTGCCGGAGCTGCGCATCCACGTCGATCCACAGAGGGCGCGCGAGCTGGACCTGTCCCCCGCAGAGATCGCCCAGCAAGCCTATTATTCGCTGCGAGGAGGACTCACCCAGCAGTTCTACCGTCAACCCAACATCCGTCAGAACACGATCCTGCTGCGGTACCGTCAGGACAGCCGAGCGGATGCCGAGGACCTCGAGGGGGTGTATCTGACTACGCCAGACGGCAAGACCGTGCCCCTGAAATCGGTGGCAACCGTGGAGAAAACGGTCAGTCCCAGCGTGATCGAGCATGACGGGTTGCGTCGGGTCATCGGGGTCACGGGCTATTACCGGATCGGCAATCTGCCCTCGATGGACGTCGTGATGAACCTGGTGGCCAACGCCTATCGCGAGTTGAACTTCCCGCCCGGCTACGGGATGGAGATGCGGGGCGACATGACGCAGATGATGGAGAGCTTCCGCCGCCTCATTCAGGGCCTCGGGTTTGCCCTGGTCCTGATGTACCTGGTGCTCGTCGTGCAATTCCACGGCTTTCTGCAGCCCTTCCAGATGATCGCCTCGCTGCCCCTCGAGCTGGCCGGCGTCTTCACGGCGTTGTGGCTGGCAGGACAGGCATTCTCCACCGTGTCCATCCTGGGCATCATCGTGCTGACCGGAATGGACATCACCACCGCCGTGCTGCTGATCGACCATATCTTGCGTTATCGCGGGGAAGGGATGGAGCGTGACGAGGCCATCGTGCGGGCATGTCCGGAGCGGTTGCGGCCCATCCTGATGACGGCGGGGATCTCGCTGATCGTGATGCTTCCGGTGGCTTTGTTCCCGCGCACTGGCCTGGATGCTTATCAGCCCCTAGCGACGGCCGTCGTGGGCGGGCTGCTGGTCGGCACCATCCTTTCCCTCTTCGACATTCCCATCATGCACACGTACATCGACGATCTTTCCCGCTGGATTCGGCGGGTCTTGAAAAAGGAGGAAACACCATGAAACGACGAGACTTCCACAAGCTGATCGCGGCTGCGGTGGCCGGTCTTCTGGCGGGCGGGTGCTCGGGGGAGTCGGGCGGAGGCGGTTCAACGCCGGCGCCTGCGACCCCGTCCCCTGGAGAGAATGCTAAGTCGCCCTCATCGCCAAGCGGGTCTCCCATGGCGTGCTCGGCCAACGGCTGCTCCGCCAACGGCTGCAATGGCAAGATGGATATGAAGAAGAAGCCCTGACGATGTTTGGAGGCTTCTTTCGTCATCTCCTACAGGGGTTCGCACCTTCGGAGGCGGGGGCCAGGCCGTCGGCTCCGGATGCAATGTCCCGGTTGACGCAATCCTACGAGGAGATCCAGAGCTTCGTCCGCCAGGCGACGCAGAAGGTGGAAACCGCGAGTGGATGGGTCACCGCCGAGGAGGCCGAGCGCCAGCGCTCTCAGCGGAATGAGGCCGTTCGTCTCTTCCGCGAGGACATTCTCGACTGTCACGGCCGTCTCTGCACCGGTCTCAGCTCGGAGCAGCTCGACCGTCTTGGAGCCATGCTTGTAGCCCACTTGCAGGCCCAGTCTTCCGGGACTCTCGAGGAACAGATCGACGCGGCGGTGGGACAGCGTCTCTACTCTGAATGTGGAAGTCTGGCCTGGGGACGTCTCGAAGGCTTGCGCATCCTTTCCGGGGAAACCTGGCCGGTCCCGGAGAGTCTGGCGAGCTCGCGCACGGTCCGGGAGCTCGAGCCAGTGCTCGAGCAGCACCAGCGCGAGGTGCGGCAGCTGTTCCTGCATCGAGACCCGGCCGACTCCGCTCGTTTGCTTGTGGGCGAGGTGGACGTATGGTGCCATGTCTATCCTGAGCGTGGTAGCTGGCTCTGGCGGCAAACGGCCCTGCAAGCCGTCGGGGCGGCGTTGCGCGCTCAACTCTTCGTCGCTGCGCTGGAAGCGTGGCTCTGGCGTCCGGAAGAGCTCGATCAGGCCGTCCAGAAGCTGGTCCTCGAGCATGTTCAGGCCTGTCAGGAGAGTGCCGAACGCTCGCTGCAGGGGGCGCTCGAGCTGAGCCGGCGCATCCAGGTTCTGTGCCAGCAGGTGCTGCCGGATCTGGTCTGGGCGACGGTGGCGCCGCGGCTTCAATGGGAAGTAACGAGCAGCCCGACCGTGCAGAGTCTTGCGCAAGGGTTGGAGTTTGCCGATCCCGTCTGCGGAATGAGCTTGACGGCTGCCCGCGTGGCAGATCGATATGCTTACCGCGGGCAGACGAATTACTTCTGCTCGACCCAGTGCCGCCGAAAGTTCGAGCAGCAGCCTGAGCGCTTCCTCCGCTGATCCAGATCAGTGCGGGTGTCCAGCCGGTCACCTAAGCTTGTTTCATCAAGGAGTTCTGGAGGAACGATGAAACGACGGATTTGGCTTCTCATCGCGCTGGTGACTCTTTCCTTGCTTCCGCTCGGAGCCCATGGCGAGGCGGATGGGGACGTCCAGGTAATCCACATTGACGCCGTCGTCCGCAGTTACGGCGCCAGTGGAAAGACCCGCTGGCTGACCTACGGATTTCTTCCCAACGTGATCGAGGTCGCTCGCGGCCAGAAGATCACCCTCGAGCTCACGTCGCAGAACGGAGAGCACTCGCTGTCGATCCCCGGACTGGGAGTTCGGCTCCAGCCGGTGCGCCGGGGCGAAACTGCGCGCGTCACGTTCGTAGCCGACAAGCCCGGATCATTTGAGATGATCTGTAAGGCCAACTGTGATGGAGACGATCGCAAGATGGCCGGACGCTTCATCGTGCGGGAGTGACTTGGAATGAGGAAAATTGCCGCGACTCTCCTCTTATTCCTGGCGATCGGCGCCCGGGCCGTCTCGGATGAGGTGCAGATCCACATCGACGCTAACCTCCGCAAGCGAGTCATCGCCGGGCATGGTCGGCGCCTGGTCGGAGGGTTTCATCCAAACTGGATAGAGGTCCGACGCGGAGATCGGGTGACCATTGAGCTGCACTCCGAAGAAGGGACACACGCTCTGGCCATCCCAGAATTCAAAGTCCAGAGCCCGCAGGTGGCTGCAGGGGAAACCGTCACATTCAGCTTCGTGGCGGATCGACCAGGAGAGTTCCGGATGGAGTGCGCGGCGGAGTGCGAAGGGTTGCATCGAGCGATGCTCGGCACACTGGTTGTGGAGGAGTGAGTCCGACTCAGCCGCTCAGCGCTTCCAGGATGGGGCAGTCGGGATGGTGCTGCTCGTCGGCGCACTCCTCGATGAGTTGAACCAGCTGCTGGCGCAGCTCGGTCAGCTCGGCAATCCGCTGGTCGATGACACGCACTTTCTCACGCGCCGTCCGCCGGACCTCGGATCGGGCGCCGGCCTGGCTCAGCTCAAGGAGCTGGGCAATCTCCTGGAGAGTGAAGCCCATCTTCTTGGAGTTGCGAATGAAATGCAGGCGCTGGACGGTCTCGGGATCATAGGCCCGATAACCGGACTCCGTGCGGCGAGGGGCCGGCAGCAGGCCGGTCTTCTCATAGTACCGGACCGTATCGATGGGGATGCCCGCCGCTTTAGCCAGGGCACCGATTTTCAGGGAGCTCATGAAGTCAGTATAAACCCTGGACTCAACTCCAGGGTCAAGGTCTTGACTCTGGACCAGGGTCCAGGCTCTAGACTGGCGGTATGAAGCAGAAAACAACATGCACCCAGGGTTCCTGTTCACTGCCCGCCTCGCCAGAGGTACCGTCATCCCTTCCCGAGAGCCTCCTGGCGGGGGATCATGAAGGTATGAAAATTGACCCCGTCTGCGGCATGAAGGTCGACCCGGAGACCGACCTGACGCACGATCATCACGGCGAGAGATTCTATTTCTGCAGCCAGAAGTGCAGAGAGAAGTTCCAGGCGACGCCTGAGAAGTACAGCGTCGAGAAGGCGGCCGGGACACGTCATCCGGATCGTAACTACCAGCCCCTCGTGGTATTGCTCGTGCTGGTCGCACTGAGCGCCACGGCCCGCCAACTGGCCGCTCCGGAGTTCGAAGGCGCGGCCTGGATGCACGACTTCATGGGTCTCTTCCTGGTTGTGTTCTCGATGTTCAAACTGTTCGACCTCAAAGGCTTCGCCAATGGGTACTCGATGTATGACCTCCTGGCACGGCGCTGGCGGGGGTGGGCCTACGTCTACCCCTTCCTCGAGCTCGGACTGGGTCTGGGCTATCTCGCACACTGGCAGCCGATGGTCATCTATAGCGCCACAGTCGTCCTGCTGGCCTTCGGCGCGCTCGGGGTGCTCAGTGCCCTGCGTCGCGGCCTCGATGTCGACTGCGCCTGCATGGGGACGGTCCTGCACGTGCCATTGTCAACGGTGGCCTTGCTCGAAGACGTGGGGATGGCGGCAATGGCTGGCTCGATGTTGCTCATGCGGGCGTAGTAGCTCATGTGAATCGCCACCGCAAGCCTGAGTCTCGACTACACTTGATGCTCGGGCACTCCGGGGATACAGATCTTCATCCTGTCTGGTACCGTCCCCGGGGCTTGACAAACCAGCTATTTCGATTATTCTAGAAACATGGACGAAACGATAGAGGTCTACGCGGATCGGCTAGCGGCGCTCGGTAACCCGGTGCGCCTGCGCATCTTGAAGCTCCTGGTCGAGGCGTCTCCGGACGGCCTGGTGGTCCAGGAGATCCAGGAGGAGCTCCAGATTCCGTCCTCTACGCTCTCCCATCATCTGGACAAACTGAAGAACGAGCAGTTGCTCAGCTTTTCCCGGCAGGGGACCTTCCTGCGGTACAGGGTCAACTGGGACACGTTCCAGGGGCTTTTGGGCTTCCTGACGGCACAGTGCTGCACCCGTTCTTCCAAGGAGGAGCCGAAATCATGGACGTGCGAGAAATCGTAAAGGAAAAATACGGGAAGGCTGCCCAGCAGGTGCAAGAAGGTCGAGCTTCATGCTGCGGCACCTCTGCCTCGGCGGAAATGGGGGTCGATCCCATCTGCTCGAATCTCTACAAAACCGAAGAGATCGGGCAGCTGCCCGAAGAGGCTTTGTTGGCCTCGCTCGGGTGCGGTAATCCGACCGCGCTGATCGACCTGCACCCCGGCGAGGTCGTTCTGGATCTGGGCTCGGGCGGTGGCATCGACGTGCTGCTCTCCGCTCGCCGCGTTGGACCCACCGGGAAGGCCTACGGTCTCGACATGACCGATGAGATGCTGGCCTTGGCGCGAGAGAACCAGAAGAAGTCCGGTCTTACCAACGTCGAGTTCCTCAAGGGGGAGATCGAGCATATCCCGCTGCCGGACAACTCGGTTGACGTCATCCTCTCGAACTGCGTCATCAATCTGTCCGCTGACAAACAGCGTGTGTTCCGGGAAGCCTTCCGCGTGCTCAAGCCTGGCGGCCGCTTTGCGGTGTCGGATGTCGTCACGAAGAGCGAGCTGCCTCTCGAGCTGCGCCGGAGCATGGCTCTGTGGGTCGGCTGCGTGGCCGGCGCCCTGACAGAGAAGGATTACCTCTCGCAACTTCGCACGGCAGGCTTTGAAGGCGTGTCGATCGAGGCCACCCGAGTGTACCAGGTCGAGGACGCACGCGGCTTCCTGGAAACCCAGGGAATCGACCCGGATCAGATCTCCAAAGAGTTCGATGGTGCCGTATTCTCAGGATTCGTCCGTGCCACCAAACCCGAGAGCAAAGCCTGCTGCGGGCCGAGCTGCTGCGCTTGAAGCGCGTTCTGTTCGTCTGCGTCGAGAACGCCGGGCGTAGCCAGATGGCGGAAGGCTTCGGCCGCCAGCTGGGCGCCGGCGTCCTTGACGTCGCTAGCGCTGGCAGTCGGCCTTTGGGCCGCATACACGAGGTTGTTCGCGAAGCCATGGCCGAGAAGGGTATCGACCTCGCCAGTCAGACCTCGAAGGGTCTCGACCAGGTCGACCCCGGCTCGTTCGACTATTTGATCACGCTGTGCGCCGAGGAGGAATGTCCCTACGTACCCGGCCCGAAGCAGCTCCATTGGGGGATGCCAAACCCGGCTGGCAAGGATGTCGCCTCCGTGCGCCCGATTCGGGATGCGATTGAGGGGAAGGTTCGAGAGCTCGTCGAGGAGCTACGAGAGGCGTGAGACGAGAAATCGCGGCCGAAGCCATGGGGACTTTCGGCCTGGTCTTCGCTGGAACCGGAGCGATCGTGATTGATGCGTTCAGTCACGGCGCGGTGACTCACGTCGGGGTTGGTCTGACCTTTGGCCTGGTGGTCATGGCGATGATCTACACTTTCGGGGAGATCTCAGGGGCACACCTGAATCCAGCGGTCACTTTGGCATTCTGGACCTCGGGTCGGTTCAAAGCCCGGCTGGTTGCGCCATACATTCTTGCTCAATGCTGCGGCGCACTGGGTGCCAGCCTGCTGCTTCGGCTGCTCTTTCCCGATGACCCGGTCTTGGGAACGACTCTGCCGGCTGGCACTCCCGGGCAGTCTTTCGGGCTCGAGGTCGTGCTGACGGCCATCCTGATGCTGGTCATCTTCCGTGTCTCGGAAGGCGCACGGGAGACCCGCTGGATGGCAGGCCTGGTGGTCGGCGGGGTTGTTGGCCTCGAAGCCATCTTTGCCGGGCCTGTGTGCGGTGCCTCGATGAACCCCGCCAGATCGCTCTCCCCCGCCCTGGTCAGCGGCCACCTCGAGTTCCTCTGGATCTACTTGCTGGCCCCGACTTTGGGAGCTCTGGTGGCGGTCGGCCTGAACCGGCTGCTGGGGCCGGACCAAGGTGGTTCGGGTGAGGAACGGCTTGCAACCGCCGATGAGTAAGACTCCGGTAACGCAAGGCGTGAACCTGTAGACAGCACCCTGAAAGGAGGCTCTACAGGGCTGAATATCGTCCCAGGAGATTCGAGGAGACTCGGCTGGGTTGTCGAAGCGCCGCACCATGCGTCGAGTTCCATTCCGATGGTTTCTGGTCGGGCTTCTGCTGAGCCTGGCGGTCACCGTTTATGGTCTGGATCTCGGCTGCCGCCTGGGTGGAGATGACAGCTGCAGTGATTGTTGCCTGGTCTGTCATGCCTCCGCCGAGCTTCCTGCGGTCAGGCTACCCGCCGTGGTCCCCAGCCTTCTGCCGGTCATGGTGGACCAGCTTCTGCCGCAGTGTCCTCCCCCCGTCGCCCTCGTGTTTGAGGAACCCGACGGCCTCTTTTATCGCCACGCGGTCTGGATACCACCGAGTGGCGTGCGTGGTCCTCCAGCAGCCTAGACGAAACGTCTCCTGATCGGCGCCATCTGCGCCGCAATTAGCGAGTTCCGCATTTTTACGCGCGTCCTCGCTCCTCATGACCGTTTCTCAGCGGAGGTCCCATGTCCGACCTATCTCAGCTCGAGCGTCGCTTGCGCCGCACCGAGCTTGTTGTCCTCGCCCTGGTTCTGGTGATCGTGGTTCTCAGCCTGGTGAACCTCGGGCTCTTGGCCCGTGCAGTCTTTGCCAATGGAACGATGCGTGGTCGAGCGTTCGTCATGCTCGATGCCAAGGGCGTCGAGCGTGGCGCTCTCCGGATGGGCGCTGAGGGGCCTGAGCTCACCTTGCGGAATGCGGCCGGCGACGGCCGTGTCTACTTGGGAGCACCCGATGACGCCGCAATCCTGCAGCTCTGCGATGGCAAGGGCCAACCGCGGTTGTCCGCCAGTGCTGAGCCGAGCGGCTCCGGGCTCGGCCTCCTGGACGAGCGCCACCAGGTGCGTACCGAGCTGAAGCTCACGCAAGACAACCCCGGCCTCTTCATGAAAGACGCGCAGGCGACGGTTCGCCTGGGTCTGGGCGTGGGTGCGCAGGGGCCGGGCTTGTACCTCAACGATGTCGCGGGGCGGGGTCGAGCCGAGTTCTGCGTCCTCGGAAACGACGTGGTCCGGCTGCTCTTCCGGGACGAGCAGCAGCGTAATCGTGTGCTCATCGCCCACGGCAAGAAAGAAGGCACCTTCCTGCAACGCCTCGACACGAAAGGTCGTCCCCTGAAGGATGGCTCACGATGAGGCTGATCCCGGAGCCGGGGCCGGAGGTCCAGTGAGGATGCGCGTGGTTATCCTGCTGGGCTTGTTGCTCTGTCTGCCCGTTCTGGGCCAACCGCTCACTCCGCGCGAGGCTCTGGCCGAGGTGTTGACCCATCATCCCGAGGTCAAGGCCGCACGGCTACGGGTCGAAGCGGCCCGCAGCGCGGCCTCGGGCGCCGGAGCCCAGCCGAATCCCGAGCTGCGCCTGGCCGGCGAGCTCGGAGACGCGAACACCGATGCCAACTACATCCAGCAGCGCCTCGAGATTGGCGGGCAGACGGGACTCCGAGGGCAGGTGGCCGACCTGGACGTCGAGCAAGCCCAGAGCGAGCTGGCCATCGAGGAGCGCAAGCTTTCCACCCGATTGGCTGGAGCCTACTACGACTTGTGGGAGGCTGCCCGCCTGACGGAGGTCGCCGTCACTGGCCATCAGTCTGCCACCCGGCTCGAGACGATCACCCGTCGTCGGCTCGAGCTCGGGGAAGTTTCCGAGAGTCAGCTCCTCCGTGTTCAGCTTGAGACCGCGCGGGCTGAGGCTCAATTGGCCCAGGCGGAGGCCCGGGAGCAGGTCGCCCGAGCTGAGTTGAACACTTTGCTGCAGCGGTTACCGGACGACCCTGTGGCTCTCCCCACTTCGGCCGAGGCTCTCCCCCAAGCCCCGGCCCTCGCCCTCCCCGAGCCGGTCTGGGAGGACCTGGTCGCCCGAGCTCAGACCCGCCCCGAATTGGCGGCGGCGCGTCGACAGGCGTCCAGAGCGCGTCTGGAGGCTGACCTGACCGGCCGTCAGAGAGTCCCGGACCTGGAGCTCACCGCCTACCGCTCGAGGCTCACCGGCGCGGCCGAGAACGGGGTGCGCCTGGCCCTGGTGATGCCGCTCTTCGACTGGGGGCGCATCGGCGCAGCGGAGGCCCAGAAAGAGAAGGAGGCGGAGGCGCTCGAGCAGCTGGTCCTCTCCCGGGACCAGGAGATCCAGCAGCAGGTGCGCTCGGCGTATGCCCGCTATGAAGCGGCCCGCAAGCGCCGCGAGGTGCTCCGCAGCCAGGTGGAGCGCTCTCATCACCTGGCCGCGCTTGCCGCTCAAGGCTTCGAGGTCGGCTTGCTCGGCCTGCTCGACGTCCTGGACGCCCGGCGGGTCGATCGAGAGAGCTTCCAGGACTACATAGCGGCGGAAGCCGATTACCAGCGCCTCCGTCTGCAGCTTCACTGGCTTTCCGGAGGCTCACCCCTTCCCGACACACCGCTCGAGACAAAGGATGATTCCCCATGACGAAATTGCGCTGGTGGCATGCTGCCGCTGCTCTGATTCTTGTGCTGGGCCTGGGGTTTGCGCTACGGGCCGGTCGCTCGCGCCCGCCCGCCGCGGCCGAGCACCCGGGTCTCGAGGTCCCCGAGGGCCAGGCCGGCAAAGCCGGAGATCTCCAGGTCACTCAGGAGGCTCTGGAGCTCGCCGAGATTCATCTGGGTTCCCCGATCGTGCGGGATGTCCAGGAGAAGCTGGCGGTTTCCGGGCTGATCCGGACCGGAGGGGATCGCCAGGCGCGGGTCAGCCCGCCCGCTCAAGGCAAGGTCATCGGGCTGCGGGTGCTGGTAGGGGCGCGTGTGCGCCCGGGCCAGGTTCTGGCCGTTCTGGAGAGCGCCGACCTGGCCTCGGCCCAGGCCGAGTACCGGCAGGCGGCCGCCAGGGTGGCCGCGCTCGAGGCGAACCTCGCACGCCAGCGGCAACTCGCGGACTTAGGCCAATTCAGCCAACCCGCCGTGGAGGAATCCCGCGAGCGCACTGTGCGCGCGGAATCGCAACTCTTCGAGGCGCAGAGCGGACAGGCGCAAGCCGAGAGCTCTCTGGCCCAGGCGCGAACCGAGCTCGAGATCGCCGAGCGCAGGATGCGCCGGGCCGAGGCCGTGCCCGAGCTCGTGTCCGCCCAGGAGCGCGAGCGGAACCGCGCCGACTACAACAACAGCATCGCTCGCCTCAAAGCCGCCCAGGCCGCCGTTACCGCCGCCCGCAACGAGGTCGCGCTGGCCAAGAAGAGCGCGAAGATTGCCAGTGGTGCTCTGGTCCGCGAAGAGCGCATCCAGTCGGGGGGGTACCGAACCTCCCGCGAGCTGGTCGAGGCTGAGTCGGAGCTCCGTCTGGCTGCGGTGGAGCGTGATGGAGCCGCCGACAAGGTCGCTCTGCTGGGAGGCGAGCTGGGGGGTGGGAGCACCATCTCCATTCGCTCTCCGATCGCCGGGGTGGTTCAGGACACCAGCCTGACTCTCGGCCAGTTGGTCGACCCGGAGGACGTCGCCTTCACGGTCATCGATCTCGATCGAGTCTGGGCCGAGCTGGCCGTTGCGCCTCGCGACCTGGCCAAAGTGAGACAAGGAGACCCGGTCGTCTTACGGGGCGAGTCCTCCCAGCGCACCTTCAAGGGCCGTGTGGAATCCATCGGTCCAGCGGCCGATGAGACGACGCGCTCGGTCATGGTCCGTGCCGAGCTCACGAATCCGGATGCCTCGCTCAAGTCCGGTGCCTTCGTTCGAGGGGACCTGATCACCGACGTGCGCGTCAAGAAGCTCACGGTTCCAGACGGCGCGTTGCAGGATCACGCCGGCCGGCCCACCCTTTACGTCGAGCTGGAGCGACCCGGCAGCTTCGAGGTACGCCATGTCTTGCTCGGAGCGCGTGGGGAAGGCTGGCAGGAGGTGACCGACGGTTTGAAGTCCGGCGAGAAGCTGGCCGTCAGCGGAACTTTCTATCTCAAGTCCGAGGCCCTCAAGAGCGCGCTGGCCGACGGTTGTTGCGGGGCCGATTAGGTATGCTGAACGCGCTGATCGACTTCTCCATCCGCCAGCGTTTGCTGGTGTTGGTCGCCGCATTCGGATTGATTCTCGCGGGTGTGTACTCGGCCTGGACGCTTCCCATCGATGCCGTTCCGGACATCACGACGCCGCAGGTGGTGGTGAACACGACGGCTCCCGCCCTCTCTCCGGAGGAAGTGGAGCGTCAGGTGACGCGACCGCTCGAGCTGGCTCTCTCGGGTGTGCCCGAGGTGGTTCAGATGCGGAGCATCACGCAGTTTGGCCTCTCCCAGATCACGCTCATCCTGGAAGACGACGCGGATCTTTACCGAGCGCGGCAACTGGTCGCCGAGCGCCTGGTGGAGGCCGGCAAGGCTCTGCCTCCCGGCGTCGAGTTGCCCGTTTTGACGCCCATCGCCACGGGGTTGGGCGAGATCTATTACGTCTTCGTAGAAGGGGAAGGCGTCTCTCTGATGGAGCGTCGCACCATCCTCGACTGGCAGGTCCGGCCGCGCCTGCGGACCGTGCCGGGCGTGATCGAGATCAACACGTTCGGCGGCTTGGTCAAGCAATACCAGATTCTCCCGGACCCCGAGCGATTGAAAGCTTACGGGATCTCCTTGAGCCAGCTGGTGGAAGCGGTTGAGAAGAACAACCGCAATGCCGGCGGTGCCTACATCCGCAAGCAGGACGAGCAGCAGCTGGTCCAAGGAATTGGAGTCATCACCAGTCTGGACGACCTGCGCTCCATCGTCCTGACCGCCAAGAACGGGGTCCCCGTGCTCCTGGCCGACGTCGCTGACGTTCAGTTCGGTCCGGCCTTGCGCCAGGGGACCATCACCAAGGACGGCCGCGGCGAGGCCGTGGCCGCGATCGCCGTCATGTTGCTGGGGGAAAACAGCCGCACGGTGACCCAGCGTGTCAAAGAGCGCATGGCCGAGCTCCAGGATGAGCTCCCCCCGGGTGTCAGACTGGTCGGCTTTCTGGATCGAACGGTCCTGGTGAATCAGACCCTCCACACAGCCGGAGAGAACCTGCTGCACGGCGGTTTGTTGGTCATCGGAGTGCTGTTTCTCTTTCTGCTCCAACTGCGGGCAGGGCTCATCGTCAGCTCAGCCATCCCGCTGGCCATGCTGTTTGCCCTGGTCGGAATGCGTTTCTTCGGCATCTCGGCCAACCTCATGAGCCTGGGCGCGATCGACTTCGGCCTCATCGTAGACGCCGCGGTCATCATCGTGGAGAACTGTGTGCGCCGCCTGGCCGAGCGCCGCCACGTCTTGCGCCGGGCGCTGACGCAAGAGGAGCGTCTCGAGGCGCTCCGGAGCGCTACCATCGAAGTGCGCCAAGCCAGTCAGTTCGGCGAGCTGATCATCATTGCCGCCTACCTGCCCGTGCTCAGCCTGGTCGGGGTGGAGGGCAAGATGTTCCGTCCGATGGCGCTGACCGTCGTCCTGGCCCTGACCGGCGCCCTTCTCTTGTCCGCGACTGTGATCCCGGCTCTTTGCGCCTATTTCCTGCGCCCCGAGGACGAACGGGAGAATCGGGCTATGCTCTGGCTCCAGCGCCACTACTTGAGGGTGATCCGCTGGGCGGTGCGGTTCCGCGTGCGCCTGCTGGGGGCGGCCATCGTGTTCTTCTTCCTGACGGCAGCTCTATTCCCGTTGCTGGGGGCGGAGTTCTTGCCCAAGTTGGACGAGGGAGCGATCTGCATCAATCCCTCGTATCTTCCTGGAATCTCGGTCGAGACCGCCATCGAGCGCGCCACTCGGATCGAGCGCTATCTCCTGAAGAAGTTCCCGAACGAGATCGAGAGCGCCGCAACCCGAATCGGCCGTCCGGACATCGCCACCGACCCTATGCTGTTGGCTCAGGCTGACATCTACCTTCCTCTCAAGCCGCGCTCGGAGTGGCGCGAAGCTCGCACCAAGGCCGAGCTCATCGAGCGGATCGAGGAGGCTCTGGCCGTCATTCCCGGGATGAAGGCTTCCTTCACCCAGCCGATCGAGATGCGGATGAACGAGCTCTCCGAGGGCGTCGGAATCCGCTCGGAGATTGGGGTCAAGATCTTTGGTCCAGACATGACTCTGCTGCAACAGAAAGCCACTGAGGTGGCGAAAATTATGCGCTCCGTGCATGGGGGCGTCGACGTGAGTGTCGAGAGCACTGCGGGGCTCCCTATCCTGCAGCTGCGCATTCGACGAGCGGATCTCGCGCGTTACGGTCTCAACGTGGCCGACGTCCAACAGGTCATTGAGACTGCCATCGGCGGAGCAACGGTCGGACAGATTGCCGAGGGGGAGCGCGCCTTTGACCTCGTGGTCCGTTATCCCGAGCTCTTCCGTGAGGATCCGGAGGCCATCGCTCGGATCGTGGTGGCCGGGGAGAACGGGCAAAAGGTTCCTCTGGCTGAAGTTGTGGACATCGTCAGTCTTGAGGGTCCTGTTCAGATCAGCCGTGAGAGCGGCCAGCGACGCATCGTGGTCCAGGCCAACGTGCGTGGCCGAGATCTGGGAAGCTACGTGGAGGAAGTTCAGAGCAAGGTCGACCATCAAGTGGCGTTGCCAGCTGGCTACCACATCGAGTGGGGGGGACAGTATGAGCATCTTCGATCCGGCAGCCTGCGTCTGGCCGTGGTAGTGCCCATCACCTTCGCACTAATCTTCCTCTTGCTCTACATCACCTACAACCGCGTTCTGGACGCAATGCGCGTCTTTACGGGCATCCCTTTCGCGCTTTCGGGCGGCATTCTGGCGCTGTTCTTTACCGGGACTCCGTTCTCTATCTCGGCTGGGGTTGGCTTCATCGCTCTGTCGGGAATCGCCGTGCTCGCGGACATGGTCATGGTCCAGTCCATCCGGCAGAATCTCGATCGCGGGATGGCGCTCATGGCCGCGGTGGAGGACGCGGCTCTGAACAGGCTTCGGCCGGTGCTGATGACTGCGACGGTCGCCGCCATTGGGTTTTTCCCGATGGCTCTCTCCACTGGCACCGGGGCCGAGGTGCAGAAGCCCCTGGCCACGGTCGTCATCGGCGGCCTATTCACCTCGACATTACTCACTCTGGTGCTGTTGCCGGCACTTTACACTCTTGTTCCAGGTCGAAACCCAAACACCAAGGAGGTCGTATGAAATCCACTCTTATGCTCATGACCCTGCTCGTAGCTGCGTCCTTGACGGGATGCGGAAACTCGCCGGAGACCCAGTCCAGCCCAACTAACTCCTCAAGCACCCCGACCACGGCCACCACGTCCAGCCCCGCTGCCTCGAGCGAGGTCGCTGCCTATGCTGTTGGCAGCAAAAAGAAGGGCGACAAGGGGGTCTGCATTGTCTGCAATGTCAGGGAGGGCACGACTGAAGAAGAAGCGGTCGTCGAGCTCCTCGATTACAAGGGGAAGACCTATGTCTTCTGTAACGAGGCTGAAAAGGCCGAGTTCATCTCTGAACCTGGCAAGTTCGTGAAGTAGGTCCAATCTAAGACCAAGGGCAACCACCCGTCCTGTCGGTCCCTCAGCAAAGCGCGAGCTCGTGGTCAGCTTGGACGACGCGCCCTTCGTGGAACTACGCTGGGCCCGCGTTGCCCAGCGCGGAAGGGAATGCGTCGAATTCATCTCCATGGAAAATGAGAGAACGTTTGAGACGCTGGTCCAGCGATTGGAAGTGTTCCGCGAGCACTACGAGCACTTCAATAGACTCTGCCCGGAGCAGGCCGAGGCGGCTGAATACATACACCAGTGCTTTTTCTTCTTGCAACAACATTCTCGCGCCAGCCGCCAGGAGAGCTATGTAGCCGACACAGCGCGTCTAAAGTTAATGATAGCGAGCCACAATGACTGGGCTTTATCCTACACCCTTGCGGCCGCTGGGTTTCGCTCCAATGCAGCGCTGACGACTCGTCGAGCGATCGAGTACGCCGCATACGCCGCCAAGATCGCCGACTCTGATGATCGGGCCGACCTGTGGATGAGTCACGTTGTCGATCCGGAGGTAAAAGGGAAGTTCAAGAGTTACTTTTCGATACCGAGCGCCTTTGGAAACGAGAAAAAATACGGGTTCTTGTGGCATCTTCTGGGCCTATACGACTGGTTCAGCGAGTCCGGAGCGCATGCCAATTTCCTCACGATGATCGACAAGGCAGAGAAGAAATCTCCAGGCGGGATCAAGGTTTCTCTTCAAGATGACCCGGTTCGAAAACGGGAGCACGTGTTGATGTTTGTATATGTCGGCAACAGTCTGCTCCGAGTATGGACCCGTGTCACAGATGACCTGCGAGTAGATGCGCGGACTCTCGCTAAGAAACTCGAGAAGGCCGATGCCATTTCCAAGAAGGCACGCATGGTGTTGGCTCAAGAGGATGCTGGCTGGAGCGCTTAGATGCTTTCGACTATCGCGAACGACGAGGATAAGGACGGAGCCGGGGTTGATCGATTCAAGAAGAGCCTGAAGGAAGCCAGGGACCGTGAAGCGCCAAAAGGCAAAGATGCAGCCGGGCCGAAGCCCGGGGCCGCGCAACCGTGACCCTGCAGGGCATAGATGCAATCAAGCTCGATGCCCGCCAGGGCTCGCATTGGGCTGCACCGCGCCTCCAGGTACCGTGCGGAGGCGTTGTCGGGCTACTGGTCCAACTTGGCTTGTATCTTTGCCAGCCAGTCCCGCGGGAACGGAAGTGAACACCGGAAGAGCCACAGGATTTTGTGTATCTGGTCCATTACTTGCACGTTTGGCTCAGTCCACTGGGTGCAGATTTGAATGGGGTCGATGTCGGCCGTTTTGCCCTGATAGTCCCAGTTGTCTCCCGCCAAGGCGTGAAGGCCTTGAATCCGCGATAAGCGGAGCATCACGTTGAAGCCAGGCGTGTGTAGATTCTGGACTCTTAAGGCTTCTCTGAGCCGTTCGAGGTATGCAGCGAACTGAAGGATGCGTTTAACGAGGCACAGTATCGAGAGGCAGAGTCGCATCTGTCCAAATGGCTCTTCGTGGGGGAATGAACCTCTCCAGCCGTGAACCCAGGTGTTTCCGACAAAGAAAGAGCCATCCGTGCAGAGTTTCCAGGAGTTGAAGTAATCCCGGCCGTCGGACATTGGAACCTCCTCACGAAAGAAGAGCCCGTCGACATCGCGACTCGCTCCACGTCCGCGTGAGCAGCGCCCGATCATGTTTCGCGAGCTAATCGCCGCGATCTCTTCGAGCTCCTCAAACGGGATCTCAAGCACCCGAAGTGGTCGCGCTGCCGTGAACAGTAGAGGATGGCGCTGGAAATTGCTGGGGATCACGGAGTTGATCCATTCTAATGCGGGCCGCACAGAGTCCTCGAATGCTTGCCAGCCCGTTCGGTCGATCGGCCAAGGCGAGAATTGTTCGAAGATATCCGGCGAGTGCAGCAGCCAGGAGATGAACTGGTTCTGGCCGATGAAGGACCCTTCCAGCCCGTGATCTTTGGCCTTCTTGACGAGGTGCGAGAACGACTTGTTATCCAAGTCGCGGCTCGTTACGAACACCCAAGACTTGAACTTGACGCCCTCAAGCTTCTCCTCGAGCCGCGTGACCTTCTTGACATCGCGGGTGATCTTGTCGCGCGCCTTGCCCTGGTAGTCGTCCAGCATCTCGGGGCACCAGATCTGGTAAACGCTACGCTCTGCGACACTGTAGCCATCGGCTCCATCGTCGCCAGCACTATCAGCATTGCTGACGTAGCCCGGGATGTAGCGCTGGAGTAGCAGGCGCGCCATGTGGTCAAAGTCCTGAGGGTTAGCCAGGTTTTCCAGCCAACCGTGTAGTTGAGCTCTCACGTCGCTCGGTTTGATGGCGCGTGAGCAAAGCTCCTTTCGAACAGAGTTCCGGACACATCAGACTAGACGATTTCGCCTGAGTGGTCTGTTGTTCGACAGGATCTCGCATTGGCTTGGGATAAAAATTCAAGGGTGGCCAGCGACGAGATACCCCCATCAAACGTAAACAAGATTCTTAAGGTTTCAGAGCGGGTTTGCGCCCTGTGCTATCAATTTGAGCGCGACCTTTCTGTGAAACGCCAGGGCCACGTCGCCCACATAGACAGGAAGCCACCCGGTGAGAAACGGAATCACAAAGTAGACAACCTCTGTTGGCTTTGCCTCGCCCACCACGACCTCTACGACAGCACGCCGAGGTTGAGCAAGGGACTCCAACCAGCGGAGCTACGAGCCTACCGCGACAAAGTCCACCAAATGGTCCGCGAGGAGAAGGCGCCTCAGCCCTATTCCGGTCCCCGGGCTGTACTTGAGATGGAAGTCGACGTTGCAGAGCTTTGGCCCCTCGTTTCTGACACTGGCAGACGCGCTGATCCCAAGCTACCGGAGGATGAACGCTCGGATCAATGCTTCTACGGATTCATCGTAAAGGTGTGCAATGTCGGGCACGCTTGGACAGGCATTCGCGATGCTGACCTCAGATTCGACAAGAAGTCGGTAGGCTATATGATGGCCGTTAGTAGCGAAGTATCTGTAGAAGCGATGAGCCAGCCGACTGGCCTTCGTGCCCTACTGCGATCCTCAGAGAAGCACTGCTGGCGTGAGTCGACTAGAGGATTGACGTTAAACCAAGAGCAGGGCGTTGGGCCGGGGCAGATGGCAATCTGGCCGGTTGGATTTAAGGGCCCCCGTAGCCCAGTAACGCTCCCCAGCAGGCAGAGGAACGCGAAATATCGGTTTCGGCATCAGTTGGAGAGGCCATGGGTGCTTGAACTGGTCCCCGTCGTGGGCGCTCCAACCGCAGTAGAAATTCCAGCTTTTGAGGTCTGGTACGCGCCCGAGACCCGGACCCACGAACCGATCGAGACGGGCTAGCTCCTAGCCACCTCAACACCAAACGGGGGTTGATCACCTTTTGATCACCGGCCTCAAAATCACCCCCGATCACCATGGCATCCCAGAAACACCCCACCCCACCAAAACCCGCACCAGCTCTAATCTCCAGCACACGCAACCTCATGCCAGATCACCCCAGATCACGCCCCTGCTTATCTACCCGGGGAACCTACATGGGAGGCCTGAGTCAATTCTGCAGCCTACGGGACGATGGCGAAGCCACCTAAATGGTCGTTGTTCTTGTCTACGAAGTACATGAACTGGCTGAACGGATCGACGATCGTGTCGCGATTCTCACCCGTGTTGACGGGGCTGTCGTCGATCTCGGTCAGCCCGCCCGTGACCGGGTCGATCGCAAAGATGTGCGTCATCGTGTTCAGATCCGGAGTGACGTAGAGAAACTCGCCGTTCAAGGCCATCGAGACGACCCCTGCGTTCCCAGGCAGGGAGAAAGGCGACCCGGCGATCGGAGTCAGAAATCCAGTTGCCGCATTGATCGCGTGCACCGCGACGCCCCCCGTGACCGGGGTATAAAGGAACGTGCCCGCCGGGTCGATCGCGACCGTGGAACCCTCGGCACTTGCGAAGGGGGACGAAGGGACGGCAGTCAGGATACCCGTGGCGGGAGCGATTGAGAACACGTCGCCGGTATTGGCGAACAACAGGTTGTTGTTGGGGTGCAAGACCCCCTCCTGCGTCGCTGAGCCGAGCGCTGTGGGGAGCGGTGTACCGATCGCGAGTTGCGTGTCGAGATCGAACTGACCCACGCTGTTTGATGCAAAATTGAAGATGTAGACCGAGTTCGTCACACCCTGGCGGAGGACCACGTCCAGAGGGTTCGCGCCCCCCGTTCCGACAGGAGCTGTCGGCAGCGTCAGGTCACCCGCGCCATTGATAGTGAAGACCGTCCAGGTGTTGCTACCCGCAGTTGTCACGACGGCTCTGGTGTCGTCCGGAGTGATCTGGACGCCGACGGGTTGATCGCCGCCCGGATGGTAGGGTGAGCCACCCAGCCCGGCGAGGGCTCCCGTGCCGGCAGTGACCGAGAAGCCATCCACGATGTCGGTCGGGGTGAACGTCAGAAACTCTGCCACATAAACGTTCCGGCGTTTGTGATGGCGCCCCGGACCGGCTCATTGGGGACGGCGATCGGGAAGCCAGTAAGCTGCGTCAGGAACCCCCGCGGGAAGGTTTCATTGAAGGCCGGGCTGGTGGCCGGGATCAAGCCGGTTGGGGTGGTCGCTGTGAGCGTATAGCCACTTCCAGACTTGCTCAGAGTCACGTTGTTGAAGGTGGCCACCCCGTTGACGGCCGCGACGCTCAGAGTACCGCTCAGCGTGGCTGGGCCCGGGTTGCTGGCCAGCGCGATCGTCACCGTGTCGGTGGCCGTGGTGACCACGTTGCCGTTTACGTCCCGGATCTCGACGGTGAACGGCGGCATGACAGCGCGTGCCTGGCTGGTGGCGGGCTGGGTTCCGAAAGCCAGCTGGGTGGCCGGATTCAGAGCGTTGAACGGGTTGCTCGCGGCGCCGGTCAGCCCGGGAGAGCTGGCTGTCAGGGTATACCCGTTGCCCAGCAGGCTGACGGACAGGTCGCTGAAGGTCGCCACGCCATTGACGGCGTTGACCGTAACGGTGCCATTCAGCACGCCCCCGCCGGGATTTGCCCCGAAGGCCATGGTGACGGCGTTGGAAGCGGTCGGCACCGTGATTCCATTGGAGTCCTGCACGACCACCTGGAGCGCGGGGTTGAGGACCTGGCCGGCGACGGTGTCGACGGGCTGGGTGCCGAAGAGCAATTGGGCCGGCGGGCCCACGCTGGAAGCGATGTCAAACGGGTTGCTGGTGGAGGAGGTCAGTCCGGTGGCCGACGCCTGCAAGACATAGCCGGCCCCGACCTGGTTCAAGGAGAGGTTGGAGAAGGTCGCCACCCCATTGACAGCGCTGACCGACAAGGTTCCCGAAAGGGTGGCGCCACCGGGGTTGCCCGACAGGCTCAAGGTGATGGTGTCGCTGGCCGTGGTGACCAGGTTCGAGTTTGCATCCAGGATAGCCACCTCGACCGGCGGAGCGATGGCCTGGCCGATCAGCGTTCCGGTGGGCTGAGTGCGGAAACTGAGCTGGGTGGCGGTGGGATCGGGGGTGGGGCTCGGAGTCGGGTCGAACGTGACTTGCAGGCTGAGCGGGCTATTCGGGCCCGGCTGGACGTGATCGGATCGCTCAGCAGGCCTCCCAGCAGCGTGCCCTCCTCATCGAAGACGGCCAGACGCACCCGCCGCATCCCGATCGGGACATTGCTGATGGTGCGCTGCACGAGGGTCGTGCCCGTGATATCGATCACGACGGGAGCGACGACGTCTCGTTCAGTCTCGTTGGCATCTACGATCCGGATGGTCAGCCGGGTGGGAGTGCCCCGGTTCTGTTGGGCGACCTGGCTCACGTCGACTCGCAGCGACAGATTCGAGGTTCCTCCCGGGCCGGGCGGAGGAGCCGCGGTGCCATCGGAACGCAGGCCGCCCGAGCAGCCGAGCATAAGCAATATTAACGACCACCAGCTAAAGCTGGTGGATTTGAGTAAACGACTGAAGTCGTTGGTTCCGGCTAAAGCCGGCTCAAGCCACCCGCCCATGCGGGCCAAG
>JAANMW010001042.1_pt1 | contig 31296 bp, 27 predicted proteins | sample 7279671 | NCBI WGS metagenome assembly JAANMW01 (sample SAMN14094541, study PRJNA606508) | bioreactor metagenome | isolation source: A lab-scale SPAN reactor treating ammonium-rich wastewater day 247 | place: Ireland: Galway | collected 2017-09-19 | reverse complement strand
ATCACCGGCAGCGACTTCCAGAAGATCGCCCGGGCACAGGTCGAGGCCAAGGGCGCGACCATCGTTGACGTCGAGGTGACCGAGGTCGCGGATGCGGTCGAGCGCGGCAGCCGGACGCGCAGTCACCACCAGGAAGGGCTCGCCGCTGTCGCCGCGAACTTCCTGCACCGTGGCGACCGGATAGCCTGCCGGAAAGCTGCCGCCGAGGCCCGAGCTGACCAGCAGGTCACCGGCCTTGACGTCGGAATTGCGCGCCAGGAAGGGCAGGGAGAGGCGTTCGAGGTCACCGGTACCGAGCGCGATGCTGCGCAGGCCGTTGCGCACGATCTCCACCGGTACGGCGTGGTCAGGGTCGGTGATGAGCAGCGCCTCGCTGCTGCTGCCGCGGTCCCGGGTGACCTGGCCGACGACACCCCGGGCATCGATGAGCGCCTGGCCGACGAACACGCCATCGCGGCTGCCGCGGTTGAGCACCACCCGATGGCGCAGGCGATCCATATCCACCGAGAGGATCTCGGCGATCAGCGCCTTGTCGCCGACCTTGGCGGTGGAGTCGAGCAGGGCGCGCATGCGGGCGTTCTCCGCCTCCAGCGCGGCCATGCGCTGCAGGTGCCCGCGCTCGAGCAGCAGCTCGCGCTTCAGCCCGGCGTTCTCCTCGATCAGCCGCTCGCGCGCCGCGAGGTTGTCGCTCATCCAGCGGCTGGCAGCCGATGGCGCATCCACGGCCTCCTGCAAGGGGTACAGCGCGGCGGCGAGGTAGCCGCGGATGCGCGCCAGGTGCTGGTCGCGGTGGTCGAACACCATGAGCACGATGGCGAGCGCCACCAGCACGACAAGCCTCAGCCCCGGGGCAGGCCCGGAAAACAGTCGTGGCTCGCTGTCGGGTGTCGAGAGCGCCATGCTTCAGGGAACCGCGGGGGCGGGGAAGCCCGGGGGACAGTCTACTGGTCTCTTCCTCCGGGCAGGGATGGGCAGGCTTTTCGTCGAACTCCCCCGGTCTTCCCTCAGTCGAGGCTGAAGACGCCGGGGCCCTGTTCGTCCATCAGTTCCAGTACACGGCCGCCGCCCCGCGCCACGCAGGTGAGGGGATCCTCGGACACGACAACGGGCAGGCCGGTCTCTTCCATGAGGAGCTTGTCGATGTTGCGCAGCAGTGCGCCGCCTCCGGTGAGGACGATGCCGCGCTCGGCGACATCGGCGCCGAGTTCCGGCGGCGTCTGCTCCAGGGCGCCTTTCACGGCGCCGACGATGCCCTGCAGCGGCTCCTGCAGGGCCTCGAGGATCTCGTTGCTGTTGAGGCTGAAGCTGCGGGGCACGCCTTCGGAGAGGTTGCGGCCCTTGACGGAGATCTCGTGGACCTCGTCCCCGGGGTAGGCGGAGCCGATCTCCTTCTTGATGCGCTCCGCGGTGGCCTCGCCGATGAGGATGCCGTAGTTGCGCCGCACGTAGTTGATGATGGCATCGTCGAAGCGGTCGCCACCGATGCGCACCGAGGAGGCATAGACGATGCCGTTGAGCGAGATCACCGCCACCTCGGCGGTGCCGCCGCCGATGTCGAGCACCATGGTGCCGCGGGCCTCGTGCACCGGCATGCCGGCGCCGATCGCCGCCGCCATCGGCTCCTCGATGAGGAACACCTTGCGCGCGCCGGCGCCCTCGGCGGATTCGCGGATGGCGCGCCGCTCCACCTGGGTGGAGCCGTAGGGCACGCAGATCAGCACCCGCGGGCTCGGCCGGAAGTAGCGGCCGGGATGCGCCTTGCGGATGAAGTGCTGGAGCATCTTCTCGGTGATGGTGAAGTCGGCGATGACGCCGTCCTTCAGCGGGCGGATCGCCGTGATGTTGCCGGGCGTGCGCCCGAGCATGTTCTTGGCTTCGGTGCCGACGGCTTCCACCGTCTTGCCGCCGCGGCCTGGTTCATCGCGGATGGCGACCACCGAGGGTTCGTCGAGGACGATGCCCTGGCCGCGCACGTAGATGAGCGTGTTGGCCGTCCCGAGGTCGATGGACAAATCGTTCGAGAAGTAGCCGAGGAGCTTCTTCAGCATGCGCACAACCCAGTCGATGCCAGACAACAGGCAGGAAGGATCCGGCAACCCAAAACCGGATTGCGCGGTACTCTAGCAACGAGGGGGCATTTCCACAACTGCGGGTGTATCATGCGCGCTTCCCTAAGCAGCTGATCCGAAGGCTCTTTCCCGTGTCGCTGAGCAAAGAGGACGTGCGTCACATTGCGCACCTGGCGCGCCTTGCCCCGGGCGAGGACGAGGTGGCCGACTGCGCCGACAAGCTGTCGCGCATCCTCGGCCTGGTGGACCAGCTCAGGCAGGTGGACACGAAGGGCGTCGAGCCCATGGCCCATCCCCTCGACATGGCGCAGCGGCTGCGTCCCGATGTGGTCACCGAGGCGGACTGCCGCGAGCTCTGCCAGCAGAATGCGCCGCGCGCCGAGGCCGGACTGTACCTCGTGCCCCGGGTCATCGACTGAGGCCGTGGCCTTGCAGGGGGATGATCGCAGCATCGCCGCGCTGTCGCGCGCGCTCCGGGACCGCAGCACCAGCAGCCGCGAACTGGTCGAGGCCAGCCTGGAGCGCATTGCGCGCCTCGACGGCGCGCTGAACGCCTTCATCACGGTCAACCCCGACCAGGCCCTGGCGGCGGCCGATGCCGCCGACGCCCGCCTGGCGCGGGGCGAGGGCGGGCCCCTCACCGGCGTGCCCATTGCCCACAAGGACATCTTCTGCACCCGCGGGGTTGCCACCACCTGCGCCTCGAAGATGCTGGCGGACTTCATCCCGCCCTACGACGCGACGGTGGTGGAACGGCTGGCCGCCGCGGGGGTGGTCTGCGTCGGCAAGACCAACATGGACGAATTCGCCATGGGGTCGTCCAACGAAACCAGTTTCTTCGGGCCGGTGCGCAATCCCTGGGACCTGCAGCGCTCGCCGGGCGGCTCCTCGGGGGGGTCGGCGGCGGCGGTGGCGGCGGGGCTGGTGCCGGCCGCCACGGGCACCGACACCGGTGGTTCCATCCGCCAGCCGGCAGCCCTCGCCGGCATCACCGGCTTCAAGCCGAGCTATGGCCGGGTGTCGCGCTACGGGATGATCGCCTTTGCCTCGAGCCTGGATCAGGCGGGCATCCTGGCACGCAGCGCCGAGGACGCGGCGCTGCTGGTCGAGGCCATGGCGGGCTTCGACCCGCGCGATTCGACCAGTGCCGACCTGCCCGTGCCGGCGTATTCGCAGATGCTGGATCGTCCGCTCGCGGGCCGGCGCATCGGCGTGCCGCCGGAATTCTTCGACGCCGGGCTGGATGCCGGCTGCGCCGCCCGGGTGCGCGAGGCCCTCGAGGTGCTGCGCCAGCTCGGCGCGCAGATCGTCGAGGTCTCGCTGCCGAACCTCGGCCTGTCGGTGCCGACCTACTACATCGTGGCGCCGGCCGAAGCCTCCTCCAACCTGGCGCGCTTCGACGGCGTGCGCTTCGGCCACCGGGCCGAAGCTGCCGGATCGATCGAGGAAATGTACAAGCGCTCGCGCCAGGAGGGCTTCGGCGCCGAGGTCCGCCGCCGCATCATGACCGGCACCTACGTGCTGTCCTCCGGCTACTACGACGCCTACTACCTGCAGGCGCAGAAGGTGCGCAAGCTCATCGCCGGGGACCTGCGCCGCGCCTTCGACAGGGTGGATGTCATCGCCGGTCCCACCACGCCGACGCCGGCATTCCGCCTGGGCGAGAAGACCAGCGACCCGGTGCAGATGTACCTGAACGACATCTACACCATCGCCGTCAACCTGGCGGGCGTGCCGGGCATCTCGGTGCCCTGCGGCTTCTCCGGTGGCCTGCCGGTGGGGTTGCAGCTCATCGGGCCGGCCTTCGGCGAGGCTGCCGTGCTGAATGTCGCCCACCAGTACCAGTGCGCCACCGACTGGCATCGCCGGCGGCCGGCGGATCCGCCGACGGGAGCAGCGCAGTGAGCGGCGGCTGGGAACCCGTCATCGGGCTGGAGATCCATGCGCAGCTCGCCACGCGCTCGAAGATCTTCTCCGGCGCAGCCACCGCCTATGGCGCCGCGCCCAATACCCAGGCCTGCCTGGTGGACCTCGGCTATCCCGGCGTGCTGCCGGTGCTCAATGCCGAGGCCGTGCGCCTTGCCGTGCGCTTCGGCCTGGCCATCGGCGCCCGCATCGCCAGCCGCTCGGTCTTCGCCCGCAAGAACTACTTCTACCCCGACCTGCCCAAGGGCTACCAGATCAGCCAGTACGAGCTGCCGGTGGTGCAGGGCGGCAGCGTGCGCATCGAGCTGGAGGATGGCGGCGGCAAGACGGTGCGCCTGACGCGCGCCCATCTGGAAGAGGACGCCGGCAAGTCCCTGCACGAGAACTTCCACGGCCTCTCGGGTATCGACCTCAATCGCGCCGGCACGCCGCTGCTGGAAATCGTCTCCGAGCCGGACATGCGTTCGGCGAAGGAGGCAGCCGCCTACATGCGCAGGATCCACCAGCTGGTGCGCTGGATCGGCATCTGCGATGGCAACATGCAGGAGGGCTCCTTCCGCTGCGATGCCAACGTCTCGCTGCGCCCGGCGGGCAGCACCAGCCTCGGCACCCGCACCGAGATCAAGAACCTCAACAGCTTCCGCTTCCTCGAGCGTGCCATCCTCTTCGAGATCGACCGGCAGGCCGGGGTGCTGGATGAGGGTGGGCGCGTCGTGCAGGAAACGCGGCTGTACGATCCCGACCGGGACGAGACCCGCCCGATGCGCAGCAAGGAAGAGGCCAACGACTATCGCTACTTCCCCGACCCGGACCTGCTGCCGCTGGAGATCGGCGAGGCGCTGGTCGAGGAAGTGCGCGCTTCGATGCCCGAGTTGCCCGACGCACGGGCGCAGCGCCTGGTCACCGAGTGCGGCCTCGGCGCCACGGAAGCCGCGCTGCTGACCGCCAGCCGCGAGGTGGCGGATTACTTCGAAGCGGTGCTCGCGGCAGCCGGTGCCGGCCAGGCGCGTCTCGCCGCCACCTGGGTGAATGGCGAACTGGCCGCGGCGCTCAACCGCGATGGCCTCGGCATCGAGGTGGCCCGGGTCGGCCCGGCGGCGCTGGCGGGCCTGCTCGCCCGTATCGCCGACCACACCATCTCGGGCAAGATCGCCAAGGAGGTGTTCGAAGGCATGTGGGCCGGGGAAGGCGATGCCGACCAGATCATCGCCCGCAAGGGTCTGCGCCAGATCACCGATGCCGGCGCCCTCGAGCAGGTGATCGACCAGGTGATTGCCGCCAATCCGGGCCAGGTGGCGGAGTATCGCGCCGGCAAGGACAAGCTGTTCGGGTTCTTCGTCGGGCAGGTCATGAAGCTCACGGCCGGCAAGGGCAATCCGGCGCAGGTGAACGAGCTGTTGCGCCGCAAGCTCGCTTCGTGACGGCGCCCGGCTCCGGCCGTGGCCGGCGCCGCGGGCCGCGCTGCCGGGAGGGCGGCGCGGGGTAAGGCAGCCAGAGGCAGGTGCGTCATGCGGGATGGATTCCAGCGTCCGGGCTACAGCCGTGCCAGCGTCATCCTCGGCTGGCTGATCATGGTCCTGTACACCGTTCAGGTGACCCTGACGGTACGCATGCCGCGCATCGAGAAGACCTCGCTGCTGCGCGAGCAGTTCCGGGGCTGGCACTACCTGGTCGGCATCACGCTGTTCGTGCTGCTGGTGCTGCGGATCTGGCGCTGGCTGCGCGAACAGCCGGCGGCACCTGCCGCGGGCATGACGGCAGCGGGCCAGGCCTGGGCCCGCACCCTCGCATTCTCGCTGTATGCGCTGCTGCTGGTGATTCCCCTCTTCGGCATCGGTCAGGCCTGGACCGAGGGCCTGACGGTGCATGTCGGCCCGTTCCTCGACCTGCCGGCGGTGATCGGCGAGAACCGTGCCGGCTGGATGTTCACCGGCTATTTCCACTCCGCGCTCAACTTCGGCGTCCTGCTGCTGACCATCGCCACGGTCTGCTCCAGCGCCTGGTTCTGGCTGCGCCGGGGCGTGGGCCAGCTGCGCGCCTGGCCGCCCGGCATCGGCCTGCAGGCCTGGGCGGCCATGTGCCTCAATCTCTATGCCATGAGCACCTTCAGGGAGCCGGGCAACGCGGTGCCGGCGGTGGGCGGCTTCCTGGTGGCGAGCGCGCTGGTGTTTGCCCTGGGCGCGTGGCTGCGTGCGCGCCGGCGCATGCGCATCGTCGCCAGTGCCCCGGCCAGCCTGCTGGTCCGGGTCGTTGCCGTTGGCAGCGTGCTGGTTCTGCTGGGGCTGGGGGCATATGCCCCGTATGCCGCATTCCGCGTCACGCCCTGGCCGGTCGGCGTGATGGTGGCGGCGCCCGGAGGCGTGACCTCGCACGCGGCGCCGGTGGTGCAGGTCACGGTGACGCCGGAAACGCCATTCGAGCGCCAGGTGAAGGCGGAAACCTACAAGTGGTGCCGCTTCTGCCACACCGTCGACAGGAACGCGAAGCATCTCGCCGGGCCGAACCTGTACGCCATCTTCGGGCAGCGGGCCGGCACGGTTCCCAATTTTCATTATTCCCGGGCCATGGCCGATGCCGGCCGCAACGGGCTCGTCTGGGATGACAGCACCCTCGATGCCTTCCTTGCGGACCCCGACGGGTTTCTGCCCGGGACCTCCATGGCCATTTCCATCGGCCCCATCACCGATCCCGCCACGCGCGCGGCCGTCATCAACATCCTGAAGAAAGAAACGATGCCGGGCGCGCAGACCGAGGTTCACTGACGCGCTACGGCGCTTCGCGCGCAGATCGGGGCCCCCGGAAGCGCTACGGCGCTTTTTTTCGTCGATTTCCAACAGATAGACCCACATTCGCCACGGTTCGTGGCATTTGGCGTTGCTCACACGGATTGGGCGGTGCGTCCGTCATGGCACGCATGGGCTGTCAATTGCTCTCTGACCGGAAACATTCACCGGCAAACATATAAAGTTTTCTTTATTATTCGCGCATGACTCTCGATGCCGCACTGGGTTTCCTCAAGGCCAGCGCCGATCCGACGCGCCTGCGCCTGCTGGCCCTGCTGGCGAGCGGCGAGGCCACCGTCGGCGAACTGGTGCAGGTGCTCGGGCAGAGCCAGCCCCGTGTCTCCCGGCACCTGCGCGTGCTCAACGAGGCCCGCCTGGTCAGCTGCTTCCGCGATGGCCAGTGGGTGTATTACCGCTCGGACCCTGCCGCGCCGGCGGCCGAACTGCTGGAGCGCATCGTCGCCCTGGCCCGCAGCGCCGATGCCACCCTTGCCGAAGACCAGGCGCGGATGGTCGATATCCGCCACAAGCGTGAGCGCTACGCCATCACCGCGCCGACAGGGCCCCGCCTGTGGGCGGAGCCGGCCGCTGGACGGCCCGACCCGGTGATCCTGGGGCAGGCGCTCGATGACGCGCTCGGCGGGCAGGGCGTGGGCGACGTGCTCGACGTGGGTGTCGGCGCCGGCATGCTGCTCGGCCTGCTGGCGCCACGCGCGCGCAGCGCCGTGGGGCTCGACATCGCTCGCGGCATGCGCGTGCTGGCGCGCTCGCGCCTGCAGCAGGCCGGCCATGCCCACTGCACCATTCGCGCCGGCGACATGCACGCGCTGCCGTTCCCGGACCTGGCCTTCGACCTGGTGGTGCTCGACGAGGTGCTGTCGCTCAGTGCGCAGCCGGCCCAGGCCCTTGCGGAGGCGGCGCGGGTGCTGCGCCCATCGGGGCGACTGCTGCTCTTCGACCGCATCCTGCCGGCGGCGCTGCGCCTGCCGGGCAGCCATGGCGCATCCCGCGGCCTGTTCGAGAACCAGCTGGCGGTGCTGTTGCGCGGGGCGGGCCTGCGGCCCGGCAACCCGGCCTGGCTGCCCGCGGGCAGCCCCAGCTTTGCATTGGTCACGGCGGTTGCGGCCGCTGCGCCGAGGGGGACGGGTACCCATGCCTGAAGTCGAAGCCGCCAGCGCTGCGCCAGCTCCGGTGCAGGTTTCGTTCGAGTTCTTCCCGCCGAAGAGCGCCGCGATGGAGGCCAGCCTGTGGCAGGCCGTGGAGCGGCTGGCTCCGCTGCAGCCGCGATTCGTTTCGGTGACCTATGGCGCCGATGGCTCGACGCGCGACCGCACCCACAACATCGTGCGCCGCATCCTGCGCGAGACCGGCCTGACCTGCGCGCCGCACCTCACCTGCGTGGGAGCCAGCCGCGAGGAAGTGCTCGAGGTGGTGCGCGGCTATCACGACGACGGCATCCGCCACATCGTCGCGCTGCGGGGTGACCCGCCCAGCGGCGAGTCGCGCTACCGGCCCCATCCCGGCGGCTATGCCTATGCGGCAGACCTGGTCGCGGGGCTGCGGCAGTTCGCCGACTTCGACATCTCCGTGGCCGCCTACCCGGACGTGCACCCGGAAGCGCCGAGCGCGGCGTTCGATCTCGACAACCTGAAGCGCAAGTTCGATGCCGGCGCCAGCCGCGCCATCACGCAGTTCTTCTTCGACGTCGATCGTTTCCTGCGCTTTCGCGATGACTGTGACCGGGCCGGCATCCGCGGCCCGCTGGTGCCCGGCCTGTTGCCGATCGCGAAGTTCTCGCAGCTGCTGGGCTTCGCCGCCCGCTGCGGCACGCCGGTGCCGGGCTGGCTGCACCAGCGCTTCGAGGGCCTCGACGAGGATCCGGAGACGCGGCAGATGATCGCCGCCAGCGTCGCCATCGAGCTGGTCGGCCGCCTGCGCCGCCACGGTGTCGATGAATTCCATTTCTACACACTGAACCGCGCGGAGCTGACCTATGCCATCTGCTACGCGCTGGGCTTGCGGCCTCGGGCCGCGGAGGCAGGCGCATGACCGGCGATGACACGGGACGTCAGCAGCGGTTCGCCCGGCTGCAGGCACTGCTCGCGCAGCGCATCGTGGTGCTCGATGGCGCCATGGGCACGGTGCTCCAGGGGCGCGGCCTGACCGAGGCCGATTACCGCGGCACGCGCTTCGGCGACTGGTCGCAGGACCTGAAGGGCAACCACGACCTGCTGTCGATCACGCGACCCGAGGTCATCGGTGCCATCCACCGCGAGTTCCTCGAGGCGGGCGCGGACGTCATCGAGACCAACAGCTTCAACTCCACCGCGCCGTCGCAGGGCGACTACGGCCTGCAGGAGCTGGTGGCCGAACTGAACCTGGCGGCCGCGCGGGTGGCGCGCGAGGCAGCCGACGAGGTGGCCGCGCGCACTGGCAGGCCGCGATTCGTCGCCGGCGTGCTCGGCCCCACCAACCGCACGGCCTCGCTGTCGCCGGATGTCAACGACCCCGGCTTCCGGAACATCAGCTTCGACGAGCTGGTGGCGACCTACAGCATCGCAGCGCGCAAGCTGCTCGAGGGCGGCGCCGACTTCATCCTCGTGGAAACGGTGTTCGATACCCTCAACGCCCGTGCCGCGCTCTACGCCGTGGCGAAGCTCGCCGATGATCTCGCCGAACCGGTTCCGGTCATGGTGTCGGGGACCATCACCGATGCTTCCGGGCGCACGCTCTCCGGCCAGACCACCGAGGCGTTCTGGAACTCGGTGCGCCATGTGCGCCCGTTCATGATGGGCCTGAACTGCGCGCTCGGCGCCGAGGACCTGCGCCCCTACATCAGCGAGCTCTCGCGGGTGGCCGATACCGGGGTCAGCGTGCATCCCAACGCCGGCCTTCCCAACGAGTTCGGCCAGTACGACGACACGCCGGAGCACATGGCGCGCATCCTCGGGGATTTCGCCCGGGCCGGTTTCCTCAACATGGTGGGTGGCTGCTGCGGCACCACGCCGGCGCACATCCGCGCCATCTGCGAGGCGGTGGCCGGCTGCCCGCCGCGTGCCGTGCCGAAACTCGAGCCGAAGCTGCGGCTGGCGGGCCTCGAGCCGCTGAACATCGGCCCCGGCTCGCTGTTCGTCAACGTCGGCGAACGCACCAACGTCACCGGTTCGGCGCAATTCCGCCGGCTCATCGCCGCGGACGACTACGCGGGCGCGCTGGCCGTGGCCCTGCAGCAGGTGGAGAACGGCGCCCAGGTCATCGACGTCAACATGGACGAGGGCATGCTGGACTCGGTGGCCGCCATGGACCGCTTCCTCAAGCTGGTGGCGGGCGAGCCGGACATCGCACGCGTCCCGGTGATGATCGACTCCTCGCGCTGGGAGGTGATCGAGGCCGGGCTCAAGTGCGTGCAGGGCAAGGCCATCGTCAATTCCATCAGCCTCAAGGAGGGCGAGGAGGCGTTCCTGCGCCAGGCGCGCGAGATCCGCCGCCACGGCGCGGCGGCGGTGGTCATGGCCTTCGACGAGAACGGGCAGGCGGACACCGTGGAGCGCCGGGTGGCGATCTGCGAGCGCTCCTACGCGGTGCTGCGCGAGCAGGCCGGCTTCGCGCCGGAGGACATCATCTTCGACCCGAACATCTTCGCGGTGGCGACCGGCATCGAGGAGCACGCCCGCTACGGCCTGGACTTCATCGAGGCGACGCGGCTCATCAAGCAGCGCCTGCCGGGCGTGCGCGTCAGTGGTGGCGTGTCCAACGTCTCCTTCTCCTTCCGCGGCAACAACCGTGTCCGCGAGGCCATGCATTCGGTGTTCCTCTACCACGCCATCCAGGCGGGCATGGACATGGGGATCGTCAACGCGGGCCAGCTCGCCATCTACGAGGACATCCCGGCGGAGCTGCGCGAGGCGGTGGAGGACGTGATCCTCAACCGGCGCGCCGACGCTACCGAGAGGCTGCTCGACATGGCCGGGCGCTATCGTGACGGCGATGCCGCCCGTGCCGCGGCCACGGACAACGCCTGGCGCGAATGGCCGGTATCGAAGCGCCTGTCCCACGCGCTGGTGAAGGGCATCGACGAGTTCATCATCGCCGACACCGAGGAGGCGCGCCTGCAGGCCGCGAAGCCCCTCGACGTGATCGAGGGGCCGCTGATGGACGGCATGAACATCGTCGGCGACCTGTTCGGCGCCGGCAAGATGTTCCTGCCGCAGGTGGTGAAGTCCGCCCGCGTGATGAAGCGCGCGGTCGCCCACCTCGTGCCGTTCATCGAGCAGGGGCAGTCCGGCGGCGTGCGCAAGCTCGGCCGCATCGTCGTCGCCACCGTCAAGGGCGACGTGCACGACATCGGCAAGAACATCGTCGGCGTCGTGCTCCAGTGCAACAACTTCGAGGTCATCGACCTCGGCGTCATGGTGCCCGGCGAGAAGATCCTGCAGGTGGCGCGCGAGCAGCAGGCCGACATCATCGGGCTCTCCGGCCTGATCACGCCCTCGCTGGACGAGATGGTGCACGTGGCCCGGGAGATGAAGCGCCAGAAGTTCACCACACCGCTGCTGATCGGCGGCGCCACCACGTCGCCGGCCCATACCTCGGTGAAGATCGACCCGGAATACGACGGCGCGGTGATCTACGTGAAGGACGCCTCGCGCGCCGTGGGCGTGGCGCAGAAGCTCATCACGCCCGGCGAGCGCGAGCGCTTCACCACGGAAACCAAGGACGACAGCCGCCTGCGGCGCCAGCGCCACGCCCACAAGGACCGGCAGGCTCCGCAGATCGGCCTGGCCGATGCGCGGCGCAACAAGGCGCGGGTGGATTTCGGCACGCCGCCGGTGCCGGCGCGCCTCGGGGTGCAGCTGCTCGACCTCGACCTGCAGGTGCTGTCCCGGTACATCGACTGGATGCCGTTCTTCAATGCCTGGGAGTTCCACGGCAAGTTCCCGCAGATCCTCACCGATCCGGTGGTGGGCGAGGCGGCGAGCGGCCTGTGGCGGGATGTGCGCGAGATGCTCGACCGCGTGCTGGCGGAGGGCTGGCTCACTTCGCGTGCGGTGATCGGCCTGTTTCCCGCCAACGCCGTCGGCGATGACGACATCGCGGTCTACGCCGACGAATCACGGGCGCAGCCGCTGGCGATGCTGCACCAGCTGCGCCAGCAGCGCGCCAAGCCGGACGGCCAGGCGCACCTTTGCCTGGCCGACTACGTCGCCCCGCGGGAGTCCGGCATCCGCGATTACATCGGCGCCTTCGCCGTCACCGCGGGGCTCGGCGCCGAGCGGCGTGTCGCCGCCTTCCAGCGCGCCAACGACGACTACAGCGCCATCCTGCTCAAGGCGCTGGCGGACCGCTTCGCCGAGGCCGGTGCCGAGTACCTGCACGAGCAGGTGCGCAAGCAGCACTGGGGTTTCGCGCCGGAGGAGTCGCTGGACTGCGCCGGGCTGATCGCCGAGTCCTACCGCGGCATCCGGCCGGCCCCCGGCTATCCGGCATGCCCGGACCACACGGAGAAGGCCACGCTCTGGCGCCTGCTGGATGCGGAGCGCAACGCCGGCATCGTGCTGACCGAGGGCTACGCCATGATGCCGCCGGCATCGGTGAGCGGCTGGTACCTGGCGCACCCGGAAGCGAAGTATTTCGGCGTGGGCCGCATCGGTCGCGACCAGGCGGTGGATTACGCGCGTCGCAAGGGCGTCAGCCTGGCCACCGTGGAGCGCTGGCTGGCCGCGGCACTGGGCTACGACGCGGAGGCGGCCTGAATCAAAAAAATGCGCCGGTGGCCGGCGGCAGGCCGCGCTACAGGGAAGCGGCCGCCGCCGGGCACCGGCGAACAGCTAACACCCTTTGCCTGAAGGACCCGCGATTCCCGCCGCCGGATACCAGCCCCGGGGGGAACGCCGTATTGGCTGGCCTCCTGGGTGGCGGCGATGCATCGCCGGCGATTCAGCGTGAGAGAGCCTGCCACCGCTTTGCGGATGGCGCATCCCCCGCATGGGGGAATTTCGGTCGTCAGCCCGCGACTTTTCGCCTCACTCATTTGGGTGAGGTACGAGGCGTCGCCGCATGCATTCCCTGGGGCATAATTTCCGGCAGCGCAACGATCACCGTTCGCAGGGGAACCGTGATGCGACAGCAACGCCAGCCGGCCGGTGAGGCGGGGTGCCTGCCCGCGAAATCGGCCGTACCCGCGGAACTGTACCGGCGCCTCTACGCTGCCACCCTGCAGCCGGATTTCTGGGTGCGGATCCTGTCGCTGCTTGCGCCGCTGTTCGGCTGCGAGAAGGCGATGGCGGCAGGCTTCGACCGCAATCACCCGTGCAGCGCCATGGCCGAGATGATCGGCTTCTCGCCGGCCTCCACCGCTTTGCTGCTTGACCGGGACCTGCGCGAGGATCGCATCTGGCAGGCGACGCTCCGCCTGCCGGCCGGCAGGGTGTCGCGGACATTCGACCTCGTGCCAGCGGCTCCGCAGCGCAGGGGGCAGCTGTACACCCGGATCGCCGTGCCCGAGGGCCTCGGGCACTTCATCCATGTCGTTCTGGAATCGGGTCCGGATGTCTTCACCGGCCTCGGCTTCCTCCGGGGTGGCGACGGCGGTGGATTCACCGACGCCGAAGTCGCCCTGCTCGAGGCCCTGACGCCACACCTGCAGGCCGCGGCAGCCCTGGCCAAGCGGGTGATGCTGGGCGATGCGGCCCGGCGCGAAGCGCTGCAGAGCTTCGACGTGGCAGGCCAGGCCATTGCCGTACTCGACCGCAGTGGTTACGCGCTCCACGTCAATGCCGCGGCGACCCGGATCCTGGGACAGGGCGCGGGGGTCACCCTCAGGCAAGGGCGCTTCCTGTTCGACAGCCTTGCGGCGCAGACGGACTTCGAGCGCGCGCTGCACCGGATCGTGGCGGCGACGGCGGACACCGGGGCCCGCCTCGTGCCCAGCCAGCTGCGTGTGCCGCGGCAGGATGCAGGGCGACAGCTGGTGCTGAGCATGGTGCCCCTGGCACGCGCCGCCGACCACGCCGTTTTCCCGATCGGCGCGGGCTGCCTGGTCCTGCTGTTCGATGTCGGGGCCGAGCAGGAGTTGCCACAGCCCCATCTGCAGCGCATCTACGGGCTGACCCCCGCCGAGATGCGGGTCTGCCTTGCCATCCATCGCAGCACGAGTGTCGAGGAGGCGGCTGCCTCGCTGTGTCTCTCCACGCATACGGTGCGCAGCCACCTCAAGCGCATCTTTTCCAAGTTCGGGGTCCAGAACCAGTCGCAGCTGCTGCATCGCCTGGCGGATTCGCTCCACATGGTGACCCCTGGTGATGGCGCCCGACACACCAGCTGACCCGGGCCCCGCAGCCGGGCTGGCGGCGGGCAGTACCGCATCGGCGCGCATGCCGCCCGTTGCCCCGCAGCCTCTGCTCGTGCCGGACGAAGTGCTGGCCGAGCTCTTCCGGGAAATAATGGGAGCCGACGGCTGGCAGCGGGTCCTCGCGCGGCTGGTGCCCCTGCTCGGCGGGCAGGCGGGGCTCTGCATCCGGCTCGACCGGGTGCACCCCCGTGATTCCATCTTCCTGACCCACGGCATCGCGCTGGAATACCTGCCGGAGCTGGCACGACGCGACCTGGCCGAGGACCTGATCTGGCGGGAATTGCTGCGACGGCCAGCCGGCGCAGTGTTCCGCTCCACGGATGTGATTCCGGCCAGCGAGCTGCGCCTGAACTCGCTCTACCGGCGCATCGGTGAGCAGGCGGGCATGAAGTTCGCCCTGCTGGCGGTGCTGCAGAACCAGCCGCAGCGCTTTGCCAACGTCTGCGTCACGCGCCCGGACCGGGATTTCGGCGACGGCGAACTGGCGTTGATGCGCGATCTCCTGCCGTTCCTGCAGGTCATGCTGGAGCTGGAGGAACGGATTGCGCTGGGCGATGCGGGCCGTCGCCAGGCGCTGGCGTCTTTCGACCGGTCCGGGCAGGCCGTGGTGATACTCGATCGCAGCGGCTACGCCCTGCATTGCAATCCGCTGGCGCGGGCCAGCCTCGATCGCGAGGGGGAGGTCATGCTCAAGGGCGGGCGGCTGCTGTTCGAGTCGGTCACCGTGCAGACCGAGTTCGAGCGTGCCCTGCGCCTGGCGCTGACCGCTGCTGCCGGCGAAGCCGATCCGCTGCCGCAGGAGGTCCGGGTGCCGCGCCGGGGTGGCAGGGCGCCGCTGGTGCTGTCGGTGATCTCCTGCAGCAGCGCTGCCGACCGCGCGATCCTGCCGGAGGGCGCGGGCGCCATGGTGGTGGTCCATGACGTCGATGTGCCGAGGGTCCTGCCCGTCGAACGCCTCGCCTGGCTCTACCAGCTGACACCGGCGGAAGCGCGGGTCTGCGAGGTGCTGTATGGCGCCGGATCGGTGGAGACGGCGGCGGAACGCCTGGCCCTCACGCGGCATACCATCCGCAGCCACCTGAAGAGCATCTATGCCAAGTTCGGCGTCAGCACCCAGGGGCAGCTGATGCAGAAGCTGTCGAATTCGCTGTGGATGTCGGCGGGACGCGGGGCGCCGGTTGCGCCGCCATCCTGACGGCCGTGCCAGGCGGCCGGCTCAGCTCCCGGCAGCGGCCTGCTGCCGGCGCAGGCACTGCGCCTCCCGGGCCTTGTACTCGGCGGCCTTGAGCGGATCGCGGGCCAGCCCGAGTTCGCCGCCCGCATAGGCGCTGGCCAGGCGCGCCACGGCCAGGCGGTGGTTGGCGTTGGCGGCGCGCTGGTACCAGGACAGCGCCAGCGCCTGGTCATGCTCCAGCAGCGGGCCCGCTTCATATTGCCAGGCGAGCCAGTACTGCGCTTCCGGCACGCCGGCCGTGGCGGCATCGCGGATCAGCGGGATCGCCTCCTGCGGCTGCCATTCACCGTTCAGGCCGAGGTGGAACAGCGCCAGCTCGTAGAGGGCAACGGCGTCGCCGGCGTCGGCCTCGGCCTGGCAGGTGGCGCGCACGGCCTGCAAGGCCCCTGGATCCGGCGTGGTGCTCAGCAGCAGCGGGCGCAGCGCATTGCGGCATTCGCTGGCGAAGGCTGCCGGGGTGGCCAGGAGAATGAGGAGCAGCAGGGCAATCGGGCGCATGGCGAATCGCCTGTGGGCAGGGAGCGGGCGGCTACTTTAGCAGCGATCGCCGCCAACGACGGCTTTGCCGCACGATGCCTGCTCAGGCGCGCCGCTGCCCCTCGGTCACCCGCGGGTGGCCGGCGAGGTCGGTCGCGGTGGCCAGCCGGTGGAATCCGGCGCCTTCCATCAGCGAACGCACTGCCGGGCCCTGCGTCGCGCCATGCTCGAGGAGCAGCCAGCCGCCGTCATCGAGATGCTCCGGCGCCCGGGCAATGATGATCCGCAAGGCATCGAGGCCATCCGCACCGGCTGCCAGCGCACAGCGCGGCTCGAAGGCGAGCCCGGCGTCGACCGTGGCCCACTCGGCGTCGGCGATGTAGGGCGGATTGGAGACGACGACATCGAAGCGTCCGCCACTCGCTGCGGCGAACCAGTCGCCCTCGGCCAGCCGCAGGTTGCCGGCGCCGATGCGCTGCGCATTGGCACGCGCCACCGCGAGCGCTGCTGCGCTGAGATCCGTGGCGAGGACCTGCGCCCGAGGCCGTTCGACGGCGATCGCCAGGGCGACGGCGCCGCTGCCGGTGCCGAGGTCGAGCACGCGTGCCGGCTGGCCGGCGGGCAGCCGGGCCAGCGCGCGCTCGACCAGCAGTTCGGTCTCCGGTCGCGGCACGAGCACATCGGCGGTCACGGCGAGGTCGAGGGTCCAGAAGCCGCGCTGGCCGCTGATGTGCGCCAGCGGACGGCCCGACTGGCGCGCGCCGATGTCGCGGAGGAAGCGCGCGGCGATGGCCGGCGGCACCAGCTGGTCGCGGTGCATGAACAGGCGGCTGCGGTCCCAGCCCAGGGCCTGGGCCAGCAGCACCTCGGTATCGAGGCGCGGTGACGCGCTGGAGCCTTCGAGCAGGCGCACGCCGGCCCGGAGCAGGGCCTCGACGGTGGATGCAACGGGCGGATTCATTTTCGGGGTGCCGATGGTATGGTGCGCCGGGAGACAGCTGCGGCATTGTCACATGGCCAGGCATTCCGACAAGACTTCCGCTGGCGCGGCCCGCAAGCCCGGACCCGGCACGCTGTGCATCCACGCGGGTGCCACGCGGGATCCGGCCACCGGCGCCGTCATGCCGCCGATCCACACCAGCGTGACCTTCGCGCAGGCCGCCGTGGGCGCGCACCAGGGCTGGGCCTACACGCGCAGCGGCAACCCGACGCGCGATGCGCTGGAACGCTGCCTCGCGGAACTCGAGGGCGGCGCGCGCGCGCTGGCCTTCGCCTCCGGCATGGCTGCCACGGCCACGGTGCTCGAGCTGCTCGATGCCGGCGCCCATGTCATCGCGCCGCACGATGGCTATGGCGGCACCTTCCGCATCCTCGGCGAGGTCCGGCCGCGCAGCGCCGGGCTGCGCGTGTCGTTCGTGGATTGCTGCGACCTCGAGGCCATCGAGGCGGCCATGCGCCCCGATACCCGGCTGCTCTGGCTGGAGACGCCCGGCAATCCGCTGCTGCGCATCCAGGACCTCGCCGGCGCCTGCGCGCTGGCGCGCCGGCACGGCGTGCTGACCGTGGTCGACAACACCTTCGCGACGCCGATGCTGCAGCGGCCGCTGGAATTCGGCGCCGATGTCGTCATGCACTCGGCGACCAAGTACATCGGTGGCCACTCCGACGTGCTCGGCGGCTTCCTCGTCGCCGCCACGCCGGAGCTGGGCCAGCGCCTGCACGCCCTGCGCAGCGTGGCCGGAGGGGTGGCCGGGCCCTTCGACAGCTACCTGATGTTGCGGGGTATCAAGACGCTGGCGCTGCGCATGGAACGCCACTGTGCCAACGCGCAGGCCGTCGCCGCGTTCCTCGCCGGCCATCCTCGCGTGCGCCGGGTGCATTACCCCGGGTTGCCGCAGCATCCCCAGCACGCGCTGGCGCAGCGGCAGATGCGCGGCTTCGGCGGCATGATGTCCTTCGAGATCGAGGGCGGCGAGGCCGCGGCCCGCGCCTTCCTCGCAGGGCTGCGGCTGTTCACCCTGGCGGAGAGCCTCGGTGGCGTGGAGAGCCTCGCCGGCTACCCGGCCGCCATGAGCCACTCGGCGATGCCGGCGGCGCAGCGGCATGCCGCCGGCATCCGTGACGATCTCGTGCGGCTGTCCATCGGCATCGAGGATGCCGGGGACCTCATCGCCGACCTCGACGCGGCACTCGGCTGAGCCTGCCGGGCGGCGGGCCGCATCCATGCTGACCGAGATGGAGTGGCAGGCGCTCTGGCTCAGCTTCGACGTCGCCAGCCGCAGCGTGCTGTTCAGCCTGCCGCTGGCCATCCTCGTGGCCTGGCTGCTGACCCGCGGGCGTTTCGCCGGCCGCGCGCTGCTCGATGCCTTCGTGCACCTGCCGCTGGTGCTGCCGCCGGTGGCGGTGGGCTACCTGTTGCTGGTGCTGTTCGGCAACCGCGGGCCGCTGGGTGGCTGGCTGCTCGAGACCTTCGGCATCCAGCTGGTCTTCAGCCGCGCGGGTGCGGCGCTGGCCACCGCGGTCATGTCCTTCCCGCTGATGGTGCGCGCCATCCGCATCTCGCTGGAACACATCGATCCAGGCCTCGAGGACGCCGCGCGCACGCTCGGTGCCGGGCCCTTCGACCGCTTCCGCAGCGTGACGCTGCCCCTGATGCTGCCGGGCGTGCTGGCCGGCGCGGTGACGGCGTTCGCCGCGAGCCTCGGCGAGTTCGGCGCGGTGATCACCTTCGTCTCCAACATCCCGGGCGAGACCCGCACGCTGCCGCTGGCGCTCTACACCGCGCTGCAGATGCCCGGTGGCGAGGCCGTGGCCGCGCGGCTGGCGGCGCTGTCCTTCGCGCTGGGCTTCAGCGGCCTGGCGCTCGCCGAGCTGCTGGCGCGCCGCATGCGTGCGCTGCGGGGATCCTGAGTGATCGAGGTCGACATCCGGCGGCAGCTCGGCGCCTTCGGGCTGCGGGCGGCGTTCTCCGCGCCGGCGCCGGCGCTGGTGGCGCTGTTCGGCGCCTCCGGATCGGGCAAGACCAGCGTGGTCAATGCGGTCGCCGGCCTGCTGCGACCCGATGCCGGGCGCATCGCCCTCGACGGCGAGGTGCTGTTCGATGCCGCCATCGGCGTGGATGTTCCGGCCGAGCGGCGCCGGCTCGGCTACGTGTTCCAGGATTCCCGCCTGTTCCCGCACCTCGACGTGCGGCGCAACCTCGGGTACGGCCTGCGGCGCAGCCAGGGCGCTGCCCGCATCGGCTTCGACGACGTGGTGGCACTGCTCGGCCTGGAGTCGCTGCTGGCGCGCCGGCCCGGCGGGCTCTCGGGGGGCGAGCGCCAGCGCGTGGCGATCGGCCGTGCGCTGCTGGCGCAGCCGCGGCTGCTGCTGCTCGATGAACCGCTCGCCTCGCTCGACGCCGCGCGTCGCGAGGAGGTGCTGCCCTACCTCGAGCGGCTGCGCGACCACTGGCGGCTGCCGATGCTCTACGTCAGCCACCAGTTCGACGAGGTGCTGCGGCTGGCCACCCATCTGGTGCTGATGGAGCAGGGCAGCGTGGTGGCCGCCGGTTCGCTGGCGGAGATGGCGCTGCACCCGGCGCTCGGGCGGCTGGCGGGCGAGGGCGCCGGGGGTGCGGTGCTCGATTCGGTCGTCACGGCCGTGGATGCCGCGACCGGCCTGGCCAGCGTCGCCGCCGGCACGGGCACGTTGCGCGTGCCGGCCGGAGGCCTGGCCGCCGGCATGCCGGTGAGGCTGCAGGTGCTGGCGCGCGATGTCATTCTCGCCACGCAGCCGCCGCAGGGGCTGAGCGTGCGCAACGCGCTGGCGGGTTCGGTGACGGCGGTGGATGCCGAGTCAGCGCACTCGCGGCGGGTGACGGTCGACGTGGGCGGAGTGGCCGTGCTGGCGCGCGTGACCAGTCTCGCGGTGGACGAGCTGCGGCTCGGTCCCGGGAAGCCGGTCTGGGTGCTGGTCAAGGCGGTGTCCCTGCGGGCGGCTGCTGCCCAGGCTTGTCGAGGGTGATGCCATGTCGGGGCTGGTCGCGCTTCTGTCCAGGCTGAGGTCCTTCACGGTCCTGGCCTGCTTCGTCCTGCAACCGGTTGGCCTCCGGGCTGCCGAGGCCCCGCCACGCCTGACCGTGTTCGCCGCCGTCTCGCTGACCGACGTGCTCCAGCAGATCGGTGCCGACTATGCCGCCACCGGCCAGCCGCTGCCGCGCTTTTCCTTCGCGGCCAGCTCCGCCCTGGCGCGGCAGATCGAGTCGGGCGCGCGCGCCGATGTGTTCTTCTCCGCGGACCGGGAGTGGACGGATTACCTGGAGTCCCGCGGCCTGCTCCGCGGCGGCACGCGGCACGATGTGGTCGCCAACAGCCTGGTGCTGATCGCACCCGCCGACAGCCGGCTGCAGCTGGCCGTGGCCCCGGGCTTCCCGCTGGCGGCGGCGCTCGGTCCTCGCGGCCGGCTGGCCACCGGCGATCCGGATTTCGTGCCCGTCGGCCGCTATGCCCGCGCCGCGCTGACGACGCTCGGCGTCTGGGACGAGGTCGCGGGGCGCCTGGTGCGTGCGGACAACGTGCGTGTCGCCCTGGCCTACGTGGCGCGAGGCGAGGCGCCGCTCGGCATCGTTTACGCCACCGATGCACAGGCCGACGCCCGCGTGCGCGTCGTTGCCGCCTTTCCCGCTGACAGCTACCCGCCGATCCGCTACCCCGTCGCTGCCACGCGCGATGCCGCCGCCGGTGCCGAGGCCTTCATCGCCTTTGTCAGCGGGCCCGTGGCTGCGGCACGGTTTGCGGCTGCCGGATTCGTGCCTGGATCGAGGTGAGGGGAATGCGAAGCCCTTGCCCGGACCGTGTTCTGGCGGAGATGATTTCCTGCGAGTCGATCGTGGGAAGCTTCGTCGGGGCGAGACCTGTAAACATCAGCGCCAGTTTTCCACGCGCAAGCCGGCGACCCGTCTGAATTCGGCCACGTTGCCGGTCACGCATACTGCATCGATTGCGCGTGCATGTGCAGCGATCAGCAGGTCGTTGGCACCAATGGCCATTCCCCTGCTTTCGAGCGCATGCCGGATCGCCGCGTAGTGCAGGTCTGCGTCGGCCTCGAATGGCAGAACATCCATTGCCCCGAGTACGGCAGCCACCTGCCGCATCAGCTTTGCCGATCCGCTCCGTGTCGCGCCGTAGCGCAGCTCACCGGCGACGATGATGCTGGTGCATACCTGCGCTTCGCCTATCCTGGCGATGCGCCGCGCAACAGCGCCTTGTGGCTGCCGCACCAGGTCCGACAGGACGTTGGTATCGAGCAGATAGCGTCTCGCCATGTCAGAGATCGACAGGCTCGGCCTGCGGGGAGCCGATTTCCGGAAAATCCTCGACAAGAGGCGGCAGCGATTTCAGGACGGTCAACAGCGACGGCCTTGCAACGGGCTCGACGATCAGTCGATTGCCTTCCTTGCGCAAGATGGCCTCTTCGCCGGGAAGCTCCAGGTCGCGGGGAATCCGCAAGGCCTGATTTCGGCCATTGCGGAAAAGTCGGACGTGACGGTCGGTGTGCATGGCTGGCTTTCGTCGTGGCATAGGCCAAGCATAGGCCAAGCGGGTCGCGGTGGCGAGGCGGGCGGGTGCAAGTGTGACGCACATCGGATATCGGCTGCCTTCATGGCCACTCTGGCACGGTGTGCGTCGTCTGTCGCCTCGTGAATCTGCGCGGAACAGTGCGGAAACGGTGCCGGTGTTACGGCTTCGGAAAGCCGAAGCCTCAGCGATCGCCCGCCTTCTGGCTCGAGAGCGCCTGCTCGATAAATATGTCAGGCACCTTTTTGGACACCTTCTTGTGCGCTGCCGGGAAAGGCGGCTGAAGATAGAATGGGCCGCCTGGCTTCCGGCTCCGCGGTTCAGTGCACCACCTGGTCGTGAGACAACCCTGGAGCTGGCGTCCTGATGTGTCGGGCATTGTCGTCGGTTCGGCTTGATCGTTAGCCTGAGAGGATCGAACGTCATGATGAAGCTCTGCCGTGCGTTCGTTCTTTCGATTGTTCTCGCCGGTTGTACTTCGTATGTGACGCCCGGTGGTCCCGCTTCAATCCCTGCCATGACTGATGCGGATGTGGCCGAAGCCCTGTCGCGCCAGCCGGCTGCGCAGTTCCCGGTGCGCCTCGCGATCGCGCGTGTTCAGGCCAGCGGTTATGCCTCTGCCACGAGTGAAGGGTACGGGGCAGGCAGCTATAGCGTCGTCACGCAGCGCGACATCGAGACAGAAGCGGACTTTCAGCGCTTTGCAGGGCTGGCGGGTGTCGCCGGGGTCGCCCCGCTGGGCCGCATTCTCCTGCCCTCGTCCTTGCAGTCTGCCAGGGAGCTGCGCACGGCAGCGGCGCAGTTGCGGGCTGATATGGTCTTCGTCTACACCCTGGATACGTCATTTCGGACCGATACGACCACGATCGGGCCTCTCCAGGTGATCAGCCTGGGGTTTTTCCCGAACAGGAAGGCCCGCGTCTCCGCAACCTGCTCGGGTGCCTTTATCGATGTCCGTACCGGGTACGTCTACGGGACCGTGGAGAAAACCGCCGTTCGTGAGCAGCGATCAGACGTGTGGGGAACCCGGGAGGCCATCGACAAGGCACGTCGCGAGGCGGAACGTGAGGCGTTCCTCGCCATGCTCGGCGAGATCGAGTCGTTCTGGCCGTCATTGCTCGGGACAAAATAAGTCAGACACCTTTTGGACGATCGTATAACTTCGGGGTTTGCGCTCGCCCATCCGGTCATGCCCGATGCCTCAGGACCCGCCGACTCGCGTGAGAGCTTCCGCCGCCGGCCTGCTCCTGCCCGCGCTCCTGGCGCTCGCGGCGTGTTCGCAGCCCGTGGTCGCGGATCGCCGCGAGCCGGGCGCCGGCCCGGTGATCGGCTACGGAACCGTGATGGCCGATGTCGCACGCCGCTTCGAGCTCCTCGGCCGTGCGGCGACCGCCGGCCGCTTCGAACTGGCGGAGTACGAACTCGGCGAGATCGAGGAAGCGTTCAGCGGGACACTGCTGCAGGCTGCGCCTCCGCGTGAAGGCCATCCGGAGGTGCTTCCCGGACTGGCAGGCGCATTCGCCCAGGTGACGCTCGCCGATCTGCGGGCGGGTCTCGCCTCGCGTGACCGGCAATCCTTCGATGCCGCGTTCGCGCGTGCGGCGACCGCCTGCAACGGTTGCCACCGGGCTTCCGGTCACGGCTTCATCGAAGTGCCCACCGTGCCGGGCCGGAGCATCCCCGCCACCGAATGACGGCGCGGGAAACGCGGAAACGGTGCCGGTGTTACGGTTTCGGAAAGCCGAATCCTCAGCGATCGCCCGCCTTCCGGCTCGAGAGCGCCTGCTCGATGCGACGCAGGCCGGCGAGCTGTTCGCGGGCACTGGCAGCTTCCCGCCGCAGCCGCTCCCGCTTCTTGGTGCTGATCCAGATGCGGTCTCGCCCGGCGTCCGCAGCGGCGATCCGGCGCTCCAGGGCGACGATTTCGCCGGAGATCTGCTCGTGCGTGCGCGCCTGCTGCTCGGCGGGCGGCAGTGCGGCGAAGGCTTCGGTCTCGCGCGAGCCGAGGAATGCGTGCAGGAACAGCCAGGCGATGATGCCGCTCGGTACGGCGATGAACAGCAGCACGCCGCCGCCACGATCATCGAGCACGATCATGCCGTAGAGGCAGGCCAGCGTGACGAGCCCGAAGAAGGCAAAGCCGACGAGGGCCACCACCCGCGAGGCGCGGCGCAGTCCGCGCGCCGGCCCGGCACCGAGCGCCAGGACAATGAGGGCAATGAAGACCAGCGCGACGAAGAGATCTTCCATGGGGGATCGGACCACGCGGCGCAACGCCGCCGGAACGCATGAAAGATAGCAGCGCGGCGTTGGCGACGATACCGGGGTCGGCGGCAAACGTGGCCTGGATCACACTGCCGGGTGCTGGTCGCGGCACCGACCGGCACCGGGTGACGGCAGCCGGGAAGCCGGGTTACCGAAACCGTAACACCGGCACCATCAGATCACCGTGCGCGGGGCCTGCGGGCCACGGCGGTGACGCCGGCCGACAGGCTGGCCCGGGGTTTGGCGGACTTTCCGCGGCGCGAGGATTCGGCTACCACGTGCCGGGCGGCGATGCGATCCCAGCGGCGGCTGGCGAGCGCGGTCACCTCGGCGGCGAATTCGCGGTAGTGGCGCACCAGGTCCCGGCCGAATGGCGTGAGCACGACGCCGCCGCCGCCACGGCCACCGACGCTCGCCGTGGTTACCGGCGTGTCGAAGCTGGTGTTGAGGCTGTCGAGCAGCAGCCACGCGCGGCGGTAACTCATGCCCACCTCGCGCGCGGCAGCCGAGAGCGAGCCGCCGGCATCGATGGCGGCGAGCAGGTCGATCTTCCCGGGGCCCACCGATGCGCCCGGGGCGAAGTCCAGGCGGAAGCGGACGGTGACCATGTACTTCTCCCGGCGGGCTGCTGCTGACGGCCCATGATAGCGCCGATGAAAAAAGTCATTGCGCCGATGCGCGTCACCGGGATAGGCTCTATATTCATCCGTATATAGCGATATCGGTGAGGCGGGCGCCGCTGCTCCGGTCGGGACAGGCCATGGCCTTGTCGTGAAGCCGCAGCACCGATGCGCGACTTCTCCGCATTGCGCTATATACGCACGAATACACCGAGTCCCGTTGCCGATCAGTGCCCAGCCGGAGTAGTCCATGCAGCCCGCAGCCCGTATCCCGCTTGCGTTCCTCGCCATGCTCGCCGCATCACCCGGGGGCGCTGTCGCGCAGGTGGCCGCCGGTCCCGGGCTCGGTGTCATCGAAGTCATCGCCCATCGCGACACCGAAGCCATCGTGCCGATGGACCTGATCGGGGCCCGGCAACTCGAGTCCGCTGCCACCCGCGACCTCGGCGATGCCCTGGACCTGCTGCCGGCGGTGACTCTCACCCGGGTCGGGGCGCGCAACGAGACGCTGGTCCAGTTGCGCGGCTACGACTCCCGCCAGGTGCCGCTGTTCATCGATGGCGTGCCGGTCTATGTCCCCTACGACGGCAACATCGACCTCGCCCGCCTCGGTGTCGGCGACATCAGCGAGATCCGCGTCAGCAAGGCGGGCGGATCGGTGCTCTACGGCCCCAACGCGCTGGGCGGCGCCATCAACGTGGTCACGGCGCTGCCCGGCGACGGGCTCACCACCAGCGCCCGCGCGGGGCTGGTGCTGGACGAGCGCGGCGCCGCGCAGCGCACGGATGCCGGTGGCCGTCTCGGCTATCGCAGCGGCCACTGGTATGCGCAGGGCTCGGCCTTCCTGCTGGACCAGGACTTCTTCCGGATTCCCGATGGCCACTACGGTCCGGCCGAGGACGGCGGCCGGCGCGAGAATTCCTCAACTCGCGATCTCACCACGGGCCTCAAGCTCGGCTGGCAGGGCGACAGCGGCGCCGGCTGGCAGCTCAATTACGTCCGCCTCGATGGCAGCAAGGGCACGCCCCCCTACGCGGGCACGTCGCCGGAGGTGAGGCCGCGCTACTGGCGCTGGCCGTATTACGACAAGGAAGACCTCTACCTGCTCGGCGTGCTGCCGCTCGGCGATACCCTCTGGTTGCGCACGCGCCTGTACTACGATCGCTTCGCGAACCGCATCGAGTCCTTCGACAACGCGGATTACGACACCCAGGCGCGCCCCTACGCCTTCGACAGCCAGTACGACGACCATGCCTACGGCGGCAGCATCGAGGCCGAGATGGCCCCGGGCGGCGCCGCGGGCGTGACCCGGGCGGTGGTGCACTTCAAGGACGACGTCCACCGCGAAGTGGACAACACCGGCCAGCCCTGGGAGGAGATGGAGGATCGCACCTGGTCGGTGGCCGTGGAGCATACCCGTGCGCTCGCCGCCACCGTGACCGGCAGCCTCGGCATCGGCTGGAATGCACTCGACAGCGTGCGCGCCGACAACAACATCGGTGGCGTCATCTCGCCGTTCCACCTCGAGGACGACTCCGCGCTCAATGCCACCGCGGGCCTGCGATGGGCATTCGCGCCGGACTGGGAACTGGACTTCAACCTGGCCCGCAAGACCCGCTTCCCGACCCTCAAGGACCGCTATTCCTACCGGCTCGGCACGGCACTGCCCAACCCCGGCCTGCAGGCGGAGCAGGCCGATCACGTGGAACTGGGCGTCGCTGGCGACCTGGCCGGCGTGGCGACGCGCGCCGCCGTCTTCGGCAGCTGGCTCGACGACGCCATCGGCAGCGTGAGCCTGCCGGCCACGGCCTGCAGCTCGCCGCCCTGTTCGCAGCTGCAGAACGTCGGCCGCCAGCGCCGGCGGGGTGTCGAGCTGTCGCTGGCGCGCACCTTGCCTGTCGTCGGCGAACTGAGCCTGGGCTGGAGTTACCTCGATGTGGACAACCTGTCGCAGCCGCAGGTACGCGCCATCTACACGCCGCACCACAAGCTGCAGCTCGCGAGCAGCGCACCGCTCGGCGAGCGGGTCCACCTGCGCCTCGGCCTGAAGGTCGAGGATGGCCGGCTCAGCACCAGCAACGGCAGTCGCACGACCGCCGGCTTCGGCATCGTCGATGCCGGCCTCGACATCGGCATCCGCCGGGGGCTCAGGCTGCTGGTCGAGGGCCAGAACCTCGCCGACAAGCGCCATGCGTATGACGAGGGCTTTCCCGAGGCAGGCCGCAGCTGGGCGGCGACGCTCGTCTGGAATCTGGGGGAGGTGCTGCCGTGATTGGCCGTCGCAGCATGTTGTCCGGCGCAGTGGCCCTGCTGACAGGCGCCGCCACGGCGCCGTTGGCCCGCGCCGCGGAGGCCTGTGGCGGGTTTCGCTGGGATGTCGCCGCCGAAATGGCGCTGTTCCGCGGGTCGGCGATCCCGGTGGTGGCAGGGCGTTCGCCATCCCCGGCCCCGCTGCTCGACGTCGGGCGCCTGTACGCGGTGGCGCTGGCGCCCCAGGGCGATGTCGAGCTGGCGGCGCCACCAGCGAAGCCGATGCTGGCCGATGGCGCCCATGCGGGCATCCTGCGGATCCAGGTGCCCGCAGCCGGTCGCTATCGGGTGTCGCAGGATGCGCATTTCTGGGTCGATGTCCTGCAGGCAGGAAAGTTGCTGCCGTCGGTGGACTTTCAGGGCAGCATCGGCTGCGAACCGCAGAAGGTCGTCATGTTCGACATGCCGGCCGGCAGCGAAATCCTCGTGCAATTCAGTGGCAGTGCGCAGGCTGTGGTGCGTGTGGCTGTGACTGCTGCCGGATGATGCGCTGGCCCTGCCTCGTGGCCACGGCACTGGCTCTGGCTGGTGCCATGGCCGTGGCGGGCGACCTGGGCCGCGCCGCCTTCGACGATCCGCGCCACCCGCCCCCATGGTGCACACCGGGTGCCGAGACCGCTAAATACGAGCTAGGCCAGGCCGTGTTCAACACCCGGTTCGTGGAGGCTGGCACCGCCGGCGCCGGCCGCATCGATGGGCTGGGGCCGCTGTTCGGCAATGCTGCCTGCGACAGCTGCCACAATGACGGTGCCCGCGGCCGGGGTCCGATCGAGCCTGGGGAAATTCCCGGGCAGCTGGTGGTGCAACTCGCCGGTGCAGGTGCTGATGGTGGTGATCCCCGCTACGGACGCATGCTGAGCCCTGCTGCCATCCATGGCGTGCCGCCGGATGGCAGGGTGCGCGTGTCGTTCCGGATCCAGGCGGGGTGCTATGGTGACGGGTCGCGCTGGGAGCGGCGCGAACCGTGGTATCGACTGGAGGCGCTGGGCTACGGTGCACTGGATGCGCGTACCGTCATCCGTCCGCGCCTCGCACCCGCGGTGTTCGGTGCCGGGCTGCTCGACGCTATCGCGCAAGACGCGATCGTGAGGGGCGCAGATCCGACGGATGCCAACGGCGATGGCGTGGCCGGGAGTCCGCGGTGGGTCAGCGGTGTTGCTGGCCGGTCGGTTGTCGGCCGCTTCGGCTGGCAGGCTACGGTTGCGACGCTGCGCCAGCAGACGGCCATGGCGTTCCTGCTGGAACAGGGGCTCACCAGCAGTGACCTGGCAAGCGATGATTGCACGATCCACCAGCCTGCATGCCGTGCCGCGCGGGACGGCGGTGCGCCGGAGGTGTTGCCGGAGTTTTTCGATGCGGTTGTCACCTACCAGCGCCTGCTTGCCGTTCCGGCGTCGCCGGTGTACGCCGGGGACGGGCGGCCAGCTGCCCTGTTCGCCGGTGCGGGATGTGCCGCCTGCCATCTGTCCTCGCTGCCGGTGCGCCTGCCCGACGGGAGCGAGGGGGTCATTCATGCCTACACAGACCTGTTGACCCACGATCTCGGCGTCGGTCTGGCCGATCGCGATGTCCGCGGCCGTCCGGTGGCAAGCCGCTGGCGCACCGCACCACTCTGGGGTATCGGCTGGCGCAGGGAGGAGGGCCGGGCGCTGGCCCTCCTGCACGATGGGCGAGCGCGCAGCGTGGAGGAGGCCATCCTCTGGCATGAAGGCGAGGCGGAGCGCGCACGCACGGCCTTCATGTCCATGGATGCAGGCGAGCGGGCCGTGCTGGCCGAATGGGTCCTGCGCCGTTGAGCGTGGCGCTGGACCTTCGCCGCTGAGGAGCCGCAGGGATGCATCGCTGCAGTCGCCTGCAATGAAACTGACAGAGCTGGCGCGATACGGCGGGCACCATCGGCGTCGTCGCCGGCGGCTGGCTGGGCGACCACCTGATCAGGACGGGTCATCCCACCGGGCGGCTCATGGCCGCCGCGCTGTCCGTGGTGATCGGGCTCGCCGGTACCGGTTGCCGGCAATTTACATAAGCCGCTGGCAGTATTCAGTTTTTATTGACTATTCGCGGGGGGGGGAGCAGCCTCGGCACTGGAGACCGGGTTACGCAAGCAGCCGTGGGAAGAACAGCAACAAGCGGGGACAGGGGGAAACCATGAACATGCGTACTGGAGTGTGGGCTGGCACGGCGCTGTCGCTGCTGCTGGCGGGCGGCGCCCAGGCGACGCTGCTGAGCAGGCTGGGCGGACAGGCGGTGTATGACACCGATTTAGATATCACCTGGCTGGCTGATGCGAACCTCGCGGCGAGCAACACCTTTGGTGTGTCGGGCATCACCGACACCGGGCAGATGAGCTGGACCACGGCCAACGAGTGGACCGCGGCGATGAACACCGCGAATTACCTGGGTTATAGCGACTGGCGGCTGCCGAACGCCATCGACACGGGCACGCCAGGTTGCAACTATGCCTACAGCGGTACCGACTGCGGTTACAACGTGGACCTGTCCACGGGCGAGATGGCGCACCTGTACTACAGCACGCTGGGCAATGTGGGGGTGTACGACACCAGTGGCAACCTGACCGGTGGTGCTTGCACCATCGTCCCCCTCTTCTGCCTGACCAATACTGGCCCGTTCTCTAATCTCCAGCCCGCCGGCTACTGGTCGGGCACGTCCGACGCGTTCGAACCCTACGAGGCGTGGAACTTCAACTTCGCCGCCGGCTTCCAGGGCAGCTTTATCCCGGACCTTTTCACCTACGCTTGGGCGGTGCGTCCCGGCGATAGCGTTCTTGAGACTCCAGTGGTCCCAGTACCCGCAGCGGCATGGCTGCTGGGCTCGGCACTGGGCGTGCTGGGCGCGCTGCGGCGCAGGGCCCGGTAGCAGGGATGGCCCGGGTGCTGCGAGCTGGTGTCAGCCTGGGAAGGTGGTCGCGCAAAGGATTGAGGAGAACAACAGCAACAGGTCGGTAGAAGACAGGTCGGCGGAAGAAGGGGGAAAGCCATGAACATGCGGACCGGAATCCTGACGGGTGCAGCCTTGTCGCTGCTGCTGGCAAGTGCAGCGCAGGCGGCGCTGGTGAGCCGTCTCGGTGGGCAGGCGGTGTATGACACCGATTTCAACATCACCTGGCTGGCCGATGCGAACCTCGCGACGAGCAACACCTTTGGTGTGTCGGGCATCAATGACGGCGGGCATATGAGCTGGACCACGGCCAACGAGTGGATTGCGGCGATGAACACCGCGAACTATCTCGGCTACAGCGACTGGCGGCTGCCGACGACGCCGCAGCCGGATCCGAGCTGTAGAACCCAGTCCATCGGAGGCAGCCTCGGCTACAACTGCACCGGCAGCGAGATGGGCCATCTCTTCTACGGCGAGCTGGGCGGTGTGGAATACCAATCCATCAGCATGACGCACAATGACAACCTCGATCTGTTCAGTATCATCGTCCCCGCCCCCTACTGGTCGGGCACGTCCTACGCGCCCATTTCCGCTCAGGCGTGGAGGTTCAGCTTCGGGGACGGCCTCCAGGCCACCAGCCTCAAATACTACGCGTACGCCATCCACGCGTGGGCCGTGCGCGACGGCGATGTCGGCGTGATCCCGATCCCCGGGGCCGTGTGGCTGCTGGGCTCGGCACTGGGCGTGCTGGGGATCGCACGTCGCAGGGGTCGGCGGGGCGGCTGATCGCTACCCGCCGCGCAGCGGCGCAGGATCCGGTAACCGGGATGGCCCGGGTGCTGCAGCGACTGGGTCCTTACAGCACCCTCCACCACGGCGCAGCCAGCACGTCCGGGGTGAGCCATTCGACCGTGCGACCCGTGTGCAGCAGCAATCCGGCGCGCGCCTTGCGCCCGTACTCCTGCCGGAACGTGCGCAGGTGCGCGCAGTCAGCCAGGCGCGGCTTCGCGGTGGCCTTCACCTCGATGGGCAGCAGCTTGCCGCCTGCCTCGATGACGAAGTCCACTTCCTCGCCGAGCGTGGTGCGCCAGTAGGCGAGTTCCACGCGGTCCACGCGCGCATCGCGCCAGGCGAGCAGGTCGTGCAGCACCAGGTTCTCGAGGTGCGCACCCGCGGGCGAGGTGGCGCCGAGGTGCAGCGCGACGCCGGTGTCGCCCCAGAAGATCCTGGGCGACTTGACGAGCCGCTTGGTGCGGTTCACCGAGTAGGCCGGCAGGCGCACGAGCAGATAGGAGGTCTCCAGCAGGTTGAGCCAGCGGTGGACCGTCGGCTGCGGCAGGCCGACATCGCGTCCCAGCCCGGTCTGGTTGAGCAGCTGCCCCAGCCGCAGGCAGGCGGCCTGCATCAGGCGGCGGAAGTCGGGCAGCGCGCTGATCGCGGCGAGGTCCTGCAGGTCGCGTTCGAGATAGGTGCGCACGTAGCCATCGAACCAGATGGCGCGGTCGGCCGGCGTCGTCAGTTCCAGCGCCGGCGTGGGGAAGCCGCCGCGCAGGGCGAGCGCCTGCCAGTCTTCCTCGGGGTCGTCTCCGGTCGCCAGCAGGTCGTGCCACTGCGCATCGGGCGCGGACAGTAGGTCGTCCCAGCGCCCGGCGCGTGCGAGCCCGAGCTGCTCGCGCCGGGTCATGGGCCAGAGCGTGAGGTAGCTTGCGCGGCCGGCCAGCGACTCCGACACCTGCCGCATCAGGAGCAGGTTGGCCGAGCCGGTGAGCAGGAAGCGCCCGGGCCGGCGGTCGCGGTCGATGGCC
>JAANMW010001033.1_pt1 | contig 31503 bp, 16 predicted proteins | sample 7279671 | NCBI WGS metagenome assembly JAANMW01 (sample SAMN14094541, study PRJNA606508) | bioreactor metagenome | isolation source: A lab-scale SPAN reactor treating ammonium-rich wastewater day 247 | place: Ireland: Galway | collected 2017-09-19 | reverse complement strand
GGCGATCTCAGTTTCCTGCAACTCCCATTCTGGGGCAGCGCACGCGCCTCGCATGCGTCCGGTTGCGCCTCGCAGCCGGAACAACGAGCGCCATCGCGCATCGAAACAAGCGCGGTTGACGGAGGCGTCAACCGCCCGCCGGTTTCCCGTCGCTGCAGTTGGTTTTTGTCATCGCAAAGGCAAAGACCACAATACTTGCGACGACAAAAGCGATGACAATGATGCGCCGGCGATTCTTCGCTGGAGTATTCGTTTGTCCCGAGGACTCGATATTGGCCACCCGTTTCGCAATCTCGAAATGCTTGGTCGTTGCCAATTCAGATTTCTCCAGCCATAAGCCATTGGTTACCAGGTGTCGCACCACCGGAACGGGTGCGGGATCCCCGGAGAATCTGTAGTCCATCATCATCACTGGGACTGCAATCGTTGGTTTTGGGTTCACCGGGGAAGCGAGGCGCAGCACATTGGTTGCGCGGCAGGAAAATGTTACGAACGGGATTTGCTTGCTGACATCTTCCTCCCGGTAACGGATAAACTCAAACTGACTGGGCACTTCAACCCCTTCCACGGTCTTCGTCTGAGTCACTCGGTACACAACCAGAGGGAAATCGGCTGAACCTCCAGGAGGTGATTCCGGAAAATATTCCACGCGCGAAAGATATTGGCCCCCATTAGCACACCAATCCCAGACGGCCTTTACCGGGGGATTGGTCACCACTGGACTGGGTGAAATGTCTCCGGACAGCCAAATCTGCCGAGCCTTACCGGTGTGGTTCGTGCTAAAATACCAGGTTGAACAATACGCCAGCCATAACGGTTCACATCGAAAAAATCGAGGGCTGGGCAGGGTATCCGGAATGATCATGGCAAAGCCCCTATTCAATGGGACAATGGGGACGTTGTTCGTGTCCTTCCACAAAACACGCTCGACGTTCTGTTCGTGGTAGGCGTACATCATCTCTCCGTCGCATCCGATTTCAATGTACTTTATCGGACGTTTCTCCGCATCCGTTGGGGTCATCTGGATATTCCACTGTTGACCCTGCGCAGTCAGCTTGAAGACATATTGCTCTTTGTTCGAGCCACCCGCTGGAATCGGCCCGGCTGTGCTGTAAACGAGCGTTCCCTCAACCTGGATGCCAGCGGCGGCAAAGAGCCACCCCGCGTGCAAAGCCGAAAGCAGGCACATTAAGCTCGTCGCTCGTTTCGAGAACGCGCACCTGTTGCTTGCGAATGTAATTAACTCGTTCATTCCTTTTCCGGTTGGTCGGAGTTAGGAAAGCCCGCCAGCAGAAGCAGAGTAAACAAGAATCTCCTACCATTTTTCGTCATTCCAAGCGTTGGCGGAGCGGCGCAGGAAAGCCGGCGCACCCTGCCGACTAGAATCTCGTCGCTGCCGGCAGGCGATTCATTGAGCGCGAAACCGCCGGTGGAAATTCAGCGAGACATTGCGCATGTTGCACAAAGTCGTGTCTTTGAACTTCAGGAACTGGCGCGGACTTCCGTCGCGCGTGCGGCACAGAGCAGGCATTGAGCAGCGGCGCACCGGACAGTCTCGCAGACAAAGTCTCGCAGAGCCGTTGACCGACGGCTGGCCGATTGTTAGCGTGCGTTCATCGGAGTGAACATGTGCTTGCGTCTTTTTCTGACCGCGCTCGCGGGTCTGACGATGTTGGCCAGTGCGGCTCGCGGTTCGGAGGATGACCTTGCGCCTTTGCCGCCGGGCGCACGGGCGGTGTGGGACCTGTCCCTTGACTGGCGGGAAGCGACACCGACGCGCGAGCGGGTCTGTCTCAATGGCCTCTGGCGCTGGCAGCCCGCCACGCCCGCCGCCGAGACCGTTCCCGCGGAGGGCTGGGGATTTTTCAAAGTGCCTGGCCCGTGGCCGGGCATCACCGATTACATGCAGAAAGACTCGCAGACGGTCCATGCTCATCCGAGTTGGCAAGGCACGCGACTGCGGGACGTGACGGCGGCCTGGTATGAGCGCGAAATCACGGTGCCCGAGACCTGGACCGGGCGGCACATCGCGGTGAGCGCCGAATACCTGAACTCGTTCGCCGTGGTGTTTGTGGATGGCCAGAAAATTGGCGAACTGCACTTCCCGGCAGGCGAACTTGATCTCACCGCGGTCTTGCAGTCCGGCGGGCGACACCGGTTGTCTTTGCTGGTTGTGGCCCTGCCGCTCAAAGGAGTGATGCTTTCCTACTCGGACAGCGCTTCGGCTCGCGAAGTGATAGGAAGCGTGGCAAGGCGCGGACTTTGCGGCGATGTCTTCCTCGTCAGCACGCCGAGGCAGTCGCGATTGACCGATGTAAGAGTGACGACCTCAGTGCGGCGTTGGGAAATCACGCTCCAGGCGGCGTTGAAAGAACTTGAGCCAACGAGAACCTATCGGTTGGCCGCACGGATCACTGACGGCGACCAGACCGTGAAGGAATTCCGCAGCCCGCCATTCCGAGCTGGCGATCTGGAGCGGGGCACACTTACCGTCACCGAATCCTGGCAGCCGGAAAAGTTGTGGGACATCCACACGCCGCAGCATCAATACGAGCTGCACCTGTCGCTGTTGGATGCGGACGGCGCTTTACTGGATGTGCCACCTCCGGTGCGATTTGGCTTCCGCGAGTTTTGGATCGAGGGCCGCGATTTCTTCCTGAACGGCACGCGGCTGTTCCTCTCGACCGTCCCCCTGGACAACGCCCAGGTCGGCGCGGCGGCCGCGACCTATTTCGCCGCACGAGAGAGCCTTGAACGCCTCCGCAGTTTCGGCATCAACTTCGTGTACACGCACAACTACGACTGCCAGCCGGGCGCGCACTTGAGCTTTACGGAAATTCTGCAGGCTGCTGATGACCTCGGCATGTTGGTCGCGCTGACGCAGCCGCACTTCAGTCATTATGGTTGGTCCGCGCCGGATGCCGAACGCACCAACGGCTACGCGCGGCACGCGGAGTTTTACGCGCGCGTGGCGGGAAATCATCCTTCGGTCGTGATGTATGCCACCAGTCACAACGCCACTGGTTACAACGAGGACATGAACCCCCGCTTGCTGGATGGTCGTTCCGCGCCGCGCGACAACTGGGCGGCGAACAACGCGAAACGGGCCTTGCGCGCCGAGGCCATCATCCGTTCGTGCGATGCGAGCCGCATCATTTACCACCACGCATCCGGCAATCTCGGCCCGATGCACTTGAGCAACTTCTATCCGAACTTCGTGCCGGTGCAGGAGATGTCCGACTGGTTCGAGCACTGGGCGACGAACGGAATCAAGCCGTTGTTCCTCTGCGAATACGGCGCGCCCTTCACCTGGGACTGGGCGATGTATCGCGGGTGGTATCAGGGCAAGCGCGAGTTCGGCAGCGCGCCGGTGCCGTGGGAGTTCTGCCTCGCGGAATGGAACGCGCAGTTCTTCGGCGACCGCGCCTTCGCCATCAGCGACATGGAGAAGCGCAACCTGCGCTGGGAGGCGCGGCAATTCCGCGAAGGGCGACTCTGGCATCGCTGGGATTATCCGCATCAACTCGGCTCGACCGACTTCCCGGAACGCGAGCCGGTCTTTGCGCAATACTTTGCGGAGAACTGGCGTGCCTTCCGCACCTGGGGGCTCTCGGCGAACTCGCCCTGGGAACACCACATTCTCTTCAAGCTCCGCCCCGGTATGAATCGCAACCGTCGCGAGGAACTCCCCGTGGATTGGGCGAATCTTCAACGCCCCGGTTTCAGCCCGGACTTTCTGGCGGACCGCTTCGAGCGGATGGACCTGGCCTACGAACACGCCGACTGGCTGCCCACCGGCGGCGGCGAAGCTCTCATGCGCAACAACCGTCCGCTGCTGGCGTGGATCGCGGGCAAGCCGGAACGCTTCACGAGCAAGGATCATATTTTCCGACCGGGCGAAACGCTGGAGAAGCAACTCATCGTGATCAACAACTCACGCGTGACGGTGCGCGCCGAAGCTTCGTGGACGCTTGATCTGGGCAAACCTGAACTGTCGGCGGACGTTGACATGCTCGATCACCCCCTCACCCGTCCTGCGGACACCCTCTCCCCCTCGGAGGGGGAGAGGGAAGGGGTGAGGGGGAATCTTGCCACGGTTCGAGCGGTGACAGGCGAAAGGCGTGAGGCAGAGGACGAACGAAGCCCAACGCGGATCGCCGGGCGGACCAACGTCGTAGTTGCCACTGGCCAACAGGCGAGCCTGCCCTTGCGTTTTGTGCTGCCGACCGGTCTTGCACCAGGCGAATACCTTCTCACCGCGAAGGTGGAGTTCGATACAGGCGAGATGCAGACAGATGAATTTGCCATTCATGTGCTGCCGACCCGCGCACCGCCGCTGATGGATAACCGAATTGCGCTATTCGATCCGAAGGGCGAAACCAAGGAGTTGTTGCGGAGCTTGGGAATTCGCTTCGAGTCGGTGGATGTTGCGACGGACTTGGCTGGCTTCGATGTTTTGGTGGTGGGCAAGAGTGCGTTGACCGTGGACGGCCCGGCGCCAGACATCCGCCGCGTGCGTGACGGCCTCAAGGTACTGGTCTTCGAGCAGACCTCGGAGGTGCTGGAGAAGCGCCTTGGATTTCGCGTCACCGAGTACGGTCTGCGGAACGTCTTCTCGCGCGTGCCGGATCACCCTGCCCTCGCTGGTTTGCGGGCCGAACACCTGCGGGATTGGCGCGGCTCGGCCACCCTGCTGCCGCCGGAGTTGAAGTACGAATTGAATCCCAAGTTCAACGGCGCGCCGACGGTGAAATGGGGGGACCTTCCCGTGACCCGGCTGTGGCGTTGCGGCAATCAAGGCAACGTGGCTTCGGTGCTCATCGAGAAACCCGCCCGCGGCGATTTCCTGCCGCTGGTGGACGGCGGGTTCAGTTTGCAGTACAGCCCGCTGCTCGAATTTCGCGAAGGACGGGGACTGATTCTGTTTTGCCAATTGGATGTGACCGGGCGCACGGAGCGCGATCCGGCAGCGGAACGGTTGACCAGCAATCTGCTGGAATACGTCTCAAGCTGGCAGCCGGCGCCGAAGCGCGGAGTGATTTACGCAGGCGACGCGGCGGGTCGCGACAGCCTCGTCGCGGCTGGCTTTCAAACCGGCGAGTATCCCGGCGGTCTGCTGCCGCTCGATTCAGTGCTGATCGTCGGCCCGGGCGGTGGTCAGAAACTGCGTCCGCACCGCGAGGCCGTGTCGGCTTTCCTGCGGGCGGGTGGAAACATGCTGGCACTGGGATTGGACCAGGCGGACACCGACGAGTTTTTGGATCACAAAGTTTCCTTCACACGCACCGAGCATATCAACGCGGTCTTTGATCCGCCGCAGTTCGGCTCGTGGCTGGCCGGGGTCGGACCGGCGGACGTGCATTGCCGCGACCCGCGCACGCTGCCGCTGGTGTCAGCGGGAGCGAGCGTGGCAAACAATGGCGTCCTCGCCATCGGCACGAACGCGAACCTCGTGTTCTGCCAGCTTGCGCCCTGGCAGTTCGACTACGCGAGGAATTACGGACTGAAACGGACGTTCCGCCGCGCGGCGTTTCTGGTCACGCGGCTGGCGTGCAACCTTGGGGCGCACAGCGAGACGCCGTTGCGGACGCGCTGGTCCGCGCCGGTTGCCAAGGGCGAACCGGGCCGCTGGTTGAACGGATTCTACCTCGATCAACCGGAGGAATGGGATGATCCCTACCGCTTCTTCCGATGGTGAGTGAGGTGGCGGGGGGACGAGTCCGCAGCGCGGATGTCGAGGTTTAATGTGCTCCCACTCCGGTCAGTCCTTCAGCGCCACGAGGTTGATTTCGGGTTGAAGCTTTCAACCGTCTCTCGCAGACTTTCGGTAGAGTCACCATCAATTCGGCCGAGTATTTGTTCAACTCCGCTCCAACGAGGCGGCAGCGGTGCAAGGCAAGTGACGCGGTCGGAGAACAAAATTGAACCATCATGCAAATTCCCAATTACCTGAGCACTCCGTTGCGCACCGGCCAAGTCTGCCTGTTCATCGCGTTAGCGACCATTTTCCTCGGAACTTCGGCGCGCTCCGGGGACATCGCGGTAAATCCCCTGCTCAGCTATCAGGGGAGATTGACCCAGACCGCTTCAGGCGCGGCCGTCAATGGCACCGTGACGTTGGTGTTCCGGCTCTACACGGTTGCCGAAGGAGGAACAGCCTTGTGGACCGAGATCAAGGACGTAACGGTCCATCAAGGGTTGTTCACGACGCAGCTTGGCGACACCACCGCGCTGCCCGGCGCGATCTTCAACGGGCAGGAACTCTGGCTGGGCATCAAGGTGGGCACCGACCCCGAGGCGTCCCCCCGTCAACAACTCAATGCCGTGGCTTACGCGCTCTATAGCAACAATGCCAATTTGCTGGACGGAATGAACAGCACAGACTTCGCTCCTGCCGCCCATTCCCACGACGCCGAGTACCACTCGCAGAGTGAGGCAGACGCCCGGTTCGTCAACGTCACGGGAGACGCCATGAGCGCGACCTCTGCCGACCCCGTGCTGTCAGTAATTCAAGCCGGGACCGGTCTGGGAGGTCGGTTTACCAGCACCAGTTCGCACGCCGTTTCGGGAGAAACCACCTCCACAAGCACCGGTGTCGCTGGGGTGCATGGTTCCGCCGGCCTTTCCGGGGTGACCATCACCGGACAGCATGGTGTGCTGGGCCAGTCACAATCCGGGTGGGGCGTGGTCGGCACCAGCCGGGATGGCAATGGCGTTTATGGATCTAGTGTAAACACCTGGGCACTTCGCGGAGAGGGGCAGTATGGCGGGCTTTACGCCCTTTCATTCGGTGCGGGCAGCGATGCCATCCGGGGCGAGAACTCAGCGACTTCTGGGTCTTCCTGGGGTGTCGTCGGCACCAGCGCATCCCCATCGGGCCGTGGTGTGGCAGGATTCAACTCCGCCACGACTGGCACGGCCGAGGGTGTTTACGGCAGCAGTTCCTCGAGCACCGGACGAGGGGTTTCCGGAATGACTCTGGCGACCTCGGGCGCAACCTATGGCGTCTATGGGCAGAGCAGCTCCGCAAACAACGGTGCCGGGGTCCGGGGTCAAGGCCCGTATGTGGGCGTTTGGGGAGCGGCAACTTCCACTAGCAGGCTGTTGAAAAACGATTTTTCTGAAAAGTGGACCACTGGAAATCAACAGCTTGCATGGGTGGTTTTCGCCAAAACAACACTTTTTCAACAGCCTGCTAGTGGAGTTAACTGGGGTGTTTATGGCCAAACCTCTTCCACCGCGGGTTACGGGGGATATTTCTCGGCAGCCGCTGGCGGGGTAGCTGGACGCTTTATCGGCAATGTTCAGATTTCCGGCAGTCTTTCCAAAAGCAGCGGTTCGTTTGTGATTGACCACCCCTTGGACCCGGAAAACAAGTACCTCTACCACTCCTTCGTCGAAAGCCCGGACATGATGAATGTGTACAACGGCGTCGCCAGTCTGGACGCTGATGGGGCTGCCTGGGTCGAACTCCCCGCTTACTTCGAAGCTCTGAACCGGGATTACCGCTACCAGTTGACGCCGATTGGCGGGCCGGGGCCGAATCTCCACATCGCCCAAGAGGTTCAAGGCAACCGCTTTCAGATTGCCGGTGGATCGCCCGGCAAGCGCGTCTCCTGGCAGGTGACCGGAATCCGCCAGGACCCATACGCGCTGGCGAATCCCATCGTGGCAGAAGTCAACAAGCCGGCAGGGGAACAAGGCACTCTGCTGCACCCGGAAGCGCACGGTCGCAATTCAAGTCACGGCCTCGATGCCAAACTGCTCCACGCCCCCACGCATCATTCAGCCGCAGACAACCCCACCGTCGCGGTTGCCCAGGCAGACCTGGCGGATGGGAACAAGTAGTTGGAGAAGGAAACCAACACCATGCTCGGGGGAGCATGGTTTACTTGCTCCATTCGCGACCGATTGAAGATGTTAGTCCCGCGCGGTATCAGTGCCCGACCAGAAAGGGCAGTGAAACCACCATCAGGACGGTGGCTCTGTAAGTGTCTCGCCCGAGCAGCGGCCCTTCCTTACTGGAGCTTCCGCGTCTGAATCGGTTTCTGCCCGTCAGGTTTCGGCATCCAGAAGTCCTGGTAGCCCAGCTTGCAGGCGCTGATCAGTTCCAGCGCGTATTCGGCCCGGCCCAGCTCGCTGTCGGTGTTGTTGCTGCCCAGGGTGAATTTCAGTCCCGCGTCTTTGGCCATTTGCACGAAGGCGCGGCTCGGCAGACGCAATCGGCTGTTCAACTCGATGGCCACGTCGTTGCGTTTCGCCGCGTCAATCACGCGCCGCATCCGTTCTGGCGTCCAAAGCGCGTCGTACTGGCCCGCAATCACCTCCGGCAGAAACGTTGGGTTCGCGTAAATGTCCACCGGTTCTTCGGCCAGCAGCTTGACGATGGTTTCCACCAGATGCTCCATGAACGCCTGCGGGTCGGGGATTTCCACCTCTTCCTTGATCCAAAGCCGCGCGCGTTGGCCGCGATGATCCACGATCGTCATGCTATCGGTGAAGACGTAATCGAACCGGGCGATCACGGCGGGCGAAAAGAGCTTCGGCCACTCCCGGCCCTCGGCCTGCATCCCGACGAAGAACGGCTGCCCCGCCATGGACTCCAGAAATGCCAGCGCGCCCGCGTCGTTGGTGATGGCGAAGCCCAGGCCGGCATTGGCGGCAATCCCGTGGTTGATGCCGGTGCGGAACGTATGCTGGCGAACGCCTTCCAAGGTGAGTCCGCCCTTGAGGTGCGTGTGAAAATCCACCAGCGGAAAATTGGCGCTGCCCAAGCGGACGAGTTGGGCGTCCACGGCGTCGAATTGCACTCGGGTCACCGGATAATCCGGCAGTTCATCCGGCAGCGGTTTTACGCGTAGGTTGCGGAAGAACACCTTGCTCTCGGGATCGTGTCCCTGCAACGCGAACGTGCCGCGCGAAAGCCGGCGACGCGGACGATGGGGATCGGAAGGCGGATTGTCCGGCTCGACGTAGTCCACCACCAACTGTCCGTTCAAGCGGACTTGCACATGCGGGTTGCGGACGGCGATGTGCATCGTGAACCATTCGTCGTCCTCGACGAGCGCCTTGTAGAGATTGCGGATGCCGTAGAGGCTGCCGGTCTTCTTCATTTCCACGTAGCCACCCGCGCCCCGGTGCGTGTTGCAGACCTGCACCTCGAAGCCTCGGCCGGGAAAACCCTTCTCCTGATACGCGGTGTGGAAATAAACGCCGGAGTTGGCCATCGGCCGCGTCAGCACCTCGACCTGAAGCTCAAAGTTTTTGAAATCGGCGTTCCGCACCGGGCCGGTGTAAAACAAATGCGACCGTGCGCCGTCAAAGGCGATCATCCCGTCCACCACCTTGAAGCCGCCTTGATTCTCGCTCGACCGCCAGCCGTCCAGCGTCTGACCGTCAAACAAGGAAATCCAGCCGTCCGCGTCCGCCGCCCGTGCGCTGATGCCCAGGTTCAACGCCGCCGCCAGACTGATCCAACCCCACGCCCTGCGCCGATTCTTCATGCGCGCAGCTTGGAACAAACCGGCTGGTTTGAACAGCGGCAAATGAGGATGTCGCCGCGATTCGGGCTTTGACCTTTGAATTGTGGCAGCCGACATACGTCAGCTCTCACTTTACCTTGAACCCAGGCGGTCCACCGAAGCCGACACCGAACCAAACGAAATGATCTGCCTCTGTCCGACCGCTCGCTCACCACTCGGCCTTGTTCTTGTCAGCCGATTAAGTCCTGATGGGGACGTGGTGATGGTCCGCGCGCAAACTCCCGGCATCGGCCGGTTCCGTCTGCCACTACATCTTCATGGCGCGAGACAACGCGGTCGCGGACATGGCGATCAACCATTGAGTTTCATGGGATTGTGAGGCCGGGTTGGGGTTCAGCGCAGGCGCACGGACAAGGTCTGTGTGTTCTCAGCCGCAGGTTCAAGTCCCTTCATCATCCAAACGTCCGGCAGGTCGCGGCCGACTTTGACGGTGTAAGTGCCGGGCGCAAACACCCGCGGGTGGAAGTTGCGGCCCGCGATGCGTTGCGTGTAAAGGATTTCACCGTCGGCTTCCCGGATCACCTGGACGACGGGGTTGGCAACTCCCCGAATGCGGAGTTCAGGCAGATGGCCGGTGACGCGGCGGCCATCGTTGTCCTCCATCTTGATCGTAATGGGCCAGCCAGGAAATTGTGCGGTGTCGCCCCGGCTGAGATCGGCATAACGCGGCCAGCACTCGAACGTGATGGCGCGCGTCCGCTTGTTGAAACGGATCAAGCCATAACCGTCGCCGAGGTTTACTTCGGGATCACGTTGGTTCGCCCGCAGAGTGCGGATGTCGCCGAACTGCGGATTCGCGTAGGCAATCATGGTGATCCGGTTGTACAAGCCATCGAGGTAGTCGCCGGTCCAGGGCAGCGGGCTGCCGGGAATCGGACGGTCACCCGGCTTTTCGTTTTCCGGCCACCACCAGCGGCCATAGTAACTGTTGACGATGGCTGGATTCGTGAAACCGAACGGCCCGTCGCGGAACTCATCTATGCCATGCTGCACCACGACGGCCAGATGCTGGTCACCGCAGAGGTGACATGCCAATGCGCGCCGCAGCGCGGCGAGCGCCTGGTTGCGACCCGTCTGTGGCCAACCATTACAGTCGAGGTCGGCCAGCAGACGGTTGGTCTGGTTGCCGTGCAGATGCACCGCACCGCAGAATGCGGTCTGCGAAAGTGCCGCTTTCATCACTGCACCGCTCCAGTCCTGGCCCCATGCGTCGAGGAACGCCATCTGTCGCTCCCCGAGCAGTTGCAGTCCCGGCAGGTCCACCGCCTTGGGATCGTAACCGGCCTGGCGGATGTGATCGGGGCGCGGGCCCATCTGGGGAATCTTTCCCTTCGGCCCGCTTTTGAACTGGCGATCCGCGAGGATGGCGAAGTCAATGCCGCCCACGCGCAGCCGGGTGAAATAAACCGAAATGTTCTGTGCCACGGGACGCGGGTCCGCCGGGTCGGGCAAATGCGAGGTCTGGCAGCGGTGAACCATGTGGATGTATTCGGCGGGAAAAAAATATCCACCCGAATCGCCCGCCTCAGAATCCGCCACGATGCCGCCCTCGCCCCAGATGTTACCCTGACCGATGTCGTGATCATCGGGAATCGTGACCACTGGACGATCCTTCAGCACTTCGCGAAAACGATGTCCCCACAACAACCAGGCCGCGGTGTGTTCGCGATGATCGTAGCTTTGGTCCCCCGCGAAGAAGAGCAGGTCGGGATTTTGCTTCAGCAGTTTGTCCACGATTTCCCGACGATCGCCACGGTCAAAATTGGAATCGCAGGAGAGCGAGCCGACGACGATTTCGTTTTTGTTGCGCGGGTCTTTGCGGATGAGGCCCTCGAACATTGCGTCACTTCCATGCCGGACGCGGTAAGGCACCTCACGAGTGTTGTCCCATGACTCGATGCGGAAATGCGCCGACCAGCCGGGGTAGATCACGGGGGCGCGGGCCACTTCGCGCCACTGACCACCTTGGTGGAATTCGAGGCGCACTTCGCGTGGCTCACCGGGTTGCAGTGGAAACAGTTGCGCGCTCATCTTCAACACGCCGGCGTCGTGGGTGTAAAGCGCGAAAGCCACCACTTGATCGCGCGGCACGCGCACAAACTTTTCGAGGAAGTTGGTTGGCGCGCGATTCCAGAGATCGGCCCGGCTGGCGAGATCCAGTCGCGCGCCGCGCGGGCCGGGAAACGGAACATCCGCCGCAGTCACAAGCGGACGGACAAAGCAAAGCAGCAGGAGGAGCGCGGCGGCCGGTTTGAACGAGGCACGGATCCCGGGGACATTCATTCCGGCCAGGCCCATGCCGGACCTTGCATTCGTTTCAGTGGTTGTCTTCACAAGGAAGACATTATTTCAGCGCGGCTGCTTGAATCAACTGGCTAAATTCCCAACAGCGTCGCCGACAATTTCCGCCCGCAGGTCGAGGAAAGCCTGCGGGCGCGGCGAATTGATCTGCCAGTTCACCGGCACGTTTTGGCAACCCTCCGCGAACGGCCCGTGCCCGTACTTTATCATCGGCTTGAGCAAACACCGCAGCGGACGGGCCGAGTAGGGGCCGAGCTCCAAGCATTCCCACGGGTGCCCGGTATCCCCGAAAACGGGAAAGCGGCCTCCTCCCCGCTTTCGGGGATAGGCAGCTTCCCAAGCGGGTTCTAACCTGCCAACACGCTTGATCAAGCCATTCAAGACTACGCCAGGCTCGGCTGCGGCGAGGAAGGACTGATGAAGTGGATGCGTGTGGTAAAACCGCCTGATGGACGCAGGGTTCGACGCGCGAGCTCTGAACCAAGGGCACAGCGAGAAAGCAAAATGAAGACGACAATTCAAAAACACTCGATCTTGGTGGGAGTCCTGCTGGGCGTCATGATTGCCAGTTCGGCTTCAGGCGCCACCATTCGCTACCGACAAAGTGGTGACTGGACTCAAACCGCCCCGCTGAATGATCAACCGGGTTGGCAGAATGTCTCATCCGTGCCCACGACGGCCGATTTGGGCCGCCTCAACTGGGGCAATAATACCGTCACAGTCACCACGACCGAAACGATCGGCCGGTTGCAGGTTGGGGTGGATGAGCAGGGCAATCTGGTCATTGCCAATGGTGGAAACCTGACGACGGTTGCTGGTTCCGGCCAGAACGGTGATGTGACCATTGGACAAGGAAACAACCCGGCTGGCACGGGCACCATGACCGTCGAAAGCGGCGGCATCTTGAACGTCGCAAACATCCTGTACCACGGAAACCTGGCCAATGGGACCTCAGAAATCTACGGCACGGTCAATGTCGGATCCCATCTCTGGACGGGCTGGACGGCCGGCACGATCGGAACGATTAACGTCAATAGCGGTGGAATCCTCAACGTGTCGGGCCAGCTAGGGCTGAACTGGCAGAACAATGGCGCGGTGGGATACGTGAACGTCAAGGATGGCGGGGTTCTAAATCTCTCCCAGATTCATGCTGACGGTAACTCGATCCGGGGCAGCTCGGTGTTGGATATTTCGGGAAGCGGCGTGGTCACGATTCCCGGCGACCTCACCGCCGTGATGAGCGCTTATACCAACGCCGCGAAAATCAAAGCCTACGGCGGACTGGGCACGGTGGGGATTGACTATGACAACCTGAATGAGGGCAAGACGACCCTCTTTGCAATCGAGGGCGAAGTCCCGCTGCCGGAGACCGTTTGGAATCCGGCGGCCAATCCCTCCACTACGGGCCAATGGAACGAGCGCACCAACTGGACCGGCTATGTCCGTCCTGGCCCCATGACCAAGGTGAACTTCAATGTCGTCGGGGCGCTGCCCTGCACGGTGACCGATGCGGCGGTGGCCAGCCACCTAAACATGGGCGAGAACGGTCCGGGAGGAATACTGATCGTCACCAATGGCGGCAGCCTGACTTGCGGCGTCGGCAATCCGAGTGTCATCGGCAACTCCAGCAACGCCTTGATGGTGGTTGACAATGGCGCTTCCGTCACATTCGGAGACCAGCTTCAGATTGGCCTGAATTGGGGTGCCGAAGGCATGTTGGTCATGAATGGCGGCACGGTGTCCGTGGCCGGCCTGTTCAGCCTGGGCACCTGGGGTGGAACCGGCGCCGCGCGCATCCAGGGCGGCACGCTGAATCTGTCCCAGTGGGACTATTTCGGTTCGATCCAAGGCAGGTCGGTGTTGGATGTGACCGGGACGGGCACGGTGGTGATCAACGGTAATCAGTTGGCATCGGTGGAGTACTTTGTCAGCACCGGCCAGATCACGAACAGCGTCGGAACGAATGTGGTTGTGGACTATAACAACATCCGTCTGGGCAAGACCACGATCTATCCCGCGGGTGTCTATATCGCGCCCGAGCAGGTCGTTTGGAACCCCGCGCTCAATTTCCCGGACCTCGATGGCCTGTGGAACGTGAGCAGCAATTGGTCTGGCGGCGTCGGCCCGGGCGACGTGACTGCGGTAATATTTAACGTCCCCGATGCGATTCCTTGCACGGTGAGCAATGCGGCATTCGCCAAAGTCGTGCGCATCGGGCTCGGCGGTCCTGGAGGCACACTGATTGTTACCAACGGCGGCAGTCTGATTTGCAGCAGCCCCAGTGAGTGGAACTCCATCGGCATGAACAATACCGGACTGATGATTGTCGAAGACGGCGGCTCGGCCAGTTTTGGGAATCATCTTTGGATCGGTTTCGAACCAACCGCCGACGGCACGTTGATCATGAATGGCGGAACGGTGTCGGTGGGACAGATGATCGGCCTGGGTTGGAACGGCGGAAAAGGCACCGCGCACATCAATGGCGGGACGTTGAACCTTAGTCAGTTCAACGCAACGGAGTCCATCAAGGGCGATTCCGTGTTGAATCTCACCGGGACGGGCTTGGTGGTGATCAATGGGGATCATCGAACGGCGGTGGGCAACTATGTTAGCGCGGGAAAGATCACGGCCAATGGTGGCCCCACCGTGTTTTATGCGTATGACTCCGGGGCGAACAAGACCACCATCAGCGCCGTCATGCTGCCTCCGCCTCAACAATCCATCACGGACATCGCGGTCAGCGCTGGTGATGTGACGATCACCTACCAGACCACGGACCAACACACCTATTACATCGAAGGCACGCCCAGTTTGTCCTCGCCCGTGTGGACGCCCGTGCCGGGCAGCACCAACACGGCAACCGGAGCGCCGGTAACCTTCACGTTCCCGGCGGGTAACGGTCAGATGTTCTACCGCACGGTTTCACCGTGATCACAGGCAACGGGTGTCCCGAAGTTCTTCGGGCCTGCGCCGGAGAACAACCGTCAATTCGACCGGGACACCCTTACATCTCTGTCAATTGGTCGGTTGGGTTGGATTCGTCCGCCCGGTTGGTTGCCGGGCGGGCGTCCTTTGTCGGATTGCCCGATTCGCCCGTGCCGTCATACAGGTCGGCGTCGCTTCAGATCATTATGCTACAGCGTCCATTCGCAATCCTCGCGCTTGGGTTTCTTGCCGCAACCCACCCGGTTCACGCCCAAACGCGCGTCCGCCTCGCCACCATTGTCCCCGGCACGGAAGCGGTGCAGTTGATCCAGAACGGCGACTTCCAATTTCCCGGACCGGATGTGGACGGCACCCATCCCAACCCAGCCGGGTGGAGTCGTCAGGCCGAGATGTTCGTCGGCCCCGGCACGAACACCGTCTGGTCAAATGCCGGCTTGGTGGCCTTCGCCCGGGTTAATGCTGGCAGTCCATCCGCGGGTCTTTACACGCGGACAATCCGGCTGGAGGCCAATACGGCGTACGTCCTGAGCACGTACCTGTGGAACTTCGGCAACGTCGCCAACCGGGTCACCACGGTGATTGATCTGGCCGATGCCTACCGTGAGCCCCAGATCACCCTCTCCCATGCCGAGTTGGGCGCCGACCTGGGTTACTTTGTCTATCGCAGTTTTGACACCGCCGACACCGGCACGAATGTCACCCTCCGCGTCTTTTACGACGGCTTGACCGGCTCGGGGGCGGCACCGGCTTACGCACCGGTGGCAGCGCAATGGGACAACGTGGCCATCACCAAAGCCGCTGACTTCCTGCCGCCGGAACCGGCCGGCTCGGGCGCGAACCTTCGCCCGGTGGTCACCCTTACCAGCCCGAGCGAAGGCGAGAACCTGTTTATGGAAAGCACGCCGGCCGTTCTGCCAATCACGGCCAGCGCCTCGGACTTCGACGGCTCGATTGCCAGGGTCGAGTTTTTCGCCGGTCCCACCAAGCTGGGAGAAACTACGGATTCCCCGTATGCCGCGCTGTGGTCGGGAGTGAGTTCGGGTTCACACCAATTGACCGCACTGGCCACCGACAACGAAGGGGCAACGACCCGCTCCGCTCCGGTCACCATTTCGACCACCGTTGTGGCGCCTGAGCCGGTCTGGCTTCGGATCGCTCAACTCGGGGGTAATATGCTGCTATCCTGGCCGACCTCGGCCACCGCCGCATCGTTACAATCCACGACGGCGCTTGCTTCGACCGGCCGATGGCAAAACGTGAACCACCCGGCCACCATCAACCACGACGAAAACCTTGTGACCGTACCGGGCACCAACGCCCAGCAGTACTTCCGCTTGGGCGACGACGTGGACGCCACCACGATGGATCGGAAGCTCCTGATGGGCTACCAGGGTTGGTTTGGCTGTCCGCAGGATGGTTCGGCGGCCAACCGCTGGATTCACTGGTTTCGCAGCCAGACCCCGGTGGCCACCAATGTCACCGTGGATTTCTGGCCCGACATTTCGGAGTTGGACGACGACGAGTTGTTCGCCACCGCCATGACGCTTCCCGACGGCAGCCCGGCGAAGGTCTTTTCGTCCTACAACCAGAAGACCACCCTGCGTCACTTTCGGTGGATGAAGGAGAACCGGCTGCACGGCGTCTTTCTCCAGCGGTTTACCTCGTCGCTCGCCAACGGCTCGATGTTTGCCTTCCGCAACCAGGTGGCGGCGAACGTGCGGCTCGGCGCGGACACCTACGGGCGCGTTTTCGCGATCATGTACGACATCTCCGGCCAGTCCGCCGCCACCTTGATCAGCACGCTGACGAACGATTGGACCTATCTCACCACCACCATGCGCCTCACCAACAGCCCGCGCTACCTCCGCCACAAAGGCAAACCCGTCGTGGCCATCTGGGGCTTCGGCTTCATGGATCGCCCGGGTACGCCGCAGGACGCCACGAACGTGATCGCCTGGTTCAAGGCGGCCGGCTGCACGGTCATGGGCGGTGTCCCGACCCACTGGCGCACCTTAACCGGAGATTCACAGACCAACGCCGCCTGGGCCACGGCGTATCGCTCGTTCGATGTGATCAGCCCGTGGGCCGTGGGCCGCTACGGTTCGCTCTCGGGTGCCGACAACTTCAGGTACAATCAAATCGCGCCCGACCTGGCCGAAACCAAGTCGCGTGGCATTGACTACATGCCGGTGATCTTCCCGGGATTCTCCTGGACCAACTTGAACAAAGGGCCGTTCAACCAGATTCCGCGCAACGGCGGCACGTTCTACTGGCGTCAGGCTTACAACGCAATGGCCGCCGGCTGCACCATGCTCTATGGCGCGATGTTCGACGAAGTGGACGAGGGCACGGCCATGTTCAAACTCGCCCCCACGCCAGCGCAGCTTCCCGCTCAGGGCAGTTTCGTGCCGCTGAACGTGGACGGCTACGCCCTGCCCAGCGATTGGTATCTGCGCCTGGCCGGCGAAGCCACCAAGACTTTGCGCGGGCAGAAACCGCTCTCTGCGGCAATGCCCATCACGCCTTGAAGACAAAGCCCCGCCCCGACACCCCATCGGATCGTGCGGTGTGGAAGCCGTTGATTCATTGTTAGTGGCTGGGTTCGGCTTTCACGATGCGCTGCATTTCAGCCTCCAGCCGGGCGACGATTTCGGGATGCTTCAGGTAGAGATTGTTGGTTTCGGCCAGATCGTCACGGAGGTTGTAGAGCTGTCCGGCGGGATCGCCGGGGCCGGGTTTGATCGTTTTGGGTTGGGAGAATCCACCCGAGCCGAGTTGATTGATGAGTTTCCAATCACCGGAGCGGATCATCATGGCCGGCGAACTGCCCGCGCGCATCACTATCGGATCGCGAATCGGTTTGTCTTTCGGTTGCCGGCCTTCCAGCACCGGCAGAAAACTGAAGCTATCCGGCCCGGCGCCGGGAGGCAGTTTTGTCCCGCAAATTTCCGCAAAGGTTGCCAGCAGATCGGTGAAACAGATGGTCTGGTCGCTGACGGTTCCCGCTTTCACCCGCGCCGGCCAGCGCACGATGAACGGCAGGCGATGCCCGCCTTCCCAGGCGTCGGCCTTCATGCCGCGCAGTCCCCCGGCCGCATCGTGACCAAACCGCGCCACATCGGCAGGATGCCAGACCGGGCCGTTGTCCGAGGCAAAAATTAGCAGCGTGTCCTGCATCAGGTCGGCCTGCTCCAAGGCCGCGAGCACGCGGCCGATTTCCGCATCCACCATCATCACAAAGTCGCCATACATTCCCGCGCCGCTCTTCCCGGCAAATTCCGCCGTTGGCAACCACGGGGTGTGTGGTGCGGGGTAGGCAAGATAGAGCATCAGCGGCTGCCGCGAAGCGGGCTTATGGCCGGCTTGCGCGTTGATGACCGCGCAGGCTTCGTCCGTGAGCTTTGGCAAAACGTCTTTGAGGTGCAAGCCGGGGGCGATCCCGCCCTCCCGCCAGAACGCCCCCTGGGTTGGCGTCCAGCCCTCCGAATGATTCTCAGCAATGTGCCCGGTGGGTGGCGTGACCGCGCGGTCGCCCCGGATGTAGAAATAGGGCGGGATGTCGGTGGAAGCACGCAGCCCGAAGAAACTGTTGAATCCGCAATCCACCGGCCCACCCGGAAGCGGCTGGTCGTAACCGTTTTCACGAAAGCCGAGATGCCACTTGCCGACCATTGCAGTGTGATAGCCCTGATCCCGCAACAATGACGCAATGGTCACCTGGCCTTTCTCAATGAGCGGTTGCGTTGGCCAGCGCGTTATGTCCGTGCGGAACGGATATCGTCCCGTCATCAGTCCGTAACGCGAGGGATGACAGAGCGGCCCGGGCGCATGGGCGTCGGTGAAGCGCAATCCCTCCCGCGCAAGCCGGTCAATGTTGGGCGTGGCGATCTTCGATTGCGGATTGTAGCACCCCAAGTCCCCGTAACCCATGTCGTCCACGAGAAGGATGACGATGTTGGGTTTGGCTTGCAGTTTCGGCGGATCCGCGGCGGGCAGTGCGGCCAGCGAGGCCAGCAGACAGACACTGAAAAGAGAAATCGCTTTCATGACATGTTTTCCGAACCAGGCGCGGTTCATGGTAGTTTTGGACAAATTTCTGAGAAAGGTATGTCGCGGGAAATGACAACTTCACCTCCCAGTCCGCACACTTCCAAGCGAAGGGAAGGATTAGGCCCGTCCCAGCGTATTCGCATGAGGCCGAAATTGGAACCCGTGTAGGGATGCTCGTGGAGCCGGTAACGATTGGGTTGCGGTTTCCTCGTCGCAGGCTTCTGTCCTGCCTTGGGCTCCTGGGCAATGGGCTGGTTGAGGCCGCTCGTGGTCAAATCATAGAGCGGATAGGGAATTCCGTCCGCAGGAGTCAGCGCGGAAAGCTCGGCCATGTGGCGGTCACCGCTGACGACCACCACGCCCTGGGCCTGGGTGCGGCGGAGGAGTTCCAGGAAACGCGCGCGCTCGCTCGGGAAATTATCCCACTTCTCTGAGCCGTGTTCGTTCGCGACAAGTTGGATGCTGGAAACCACCACGCGAATTTCCGCGGGTTCGCGCAAACGGCGCTCGAGCCAGGCCCACTGCCCCTCGCCAAGCACAGTCGCCTCGGGGTCGGTGTTGGGGCGGTTGAACCTGGGGTTGGCGGGGTCCTTGTTCAGGGGCGAGCGAAACATCCGGGTATCCAGCAGGATGAGTTGGACCCGTTTGCCCACCGGTCCCAACGTGACACAGTCATAAACGCCGGGCGTGGTACGACGGGGCGAATCGGCAGGCACCCCAAAGAAGTCGCAAAACTCCTTTTGCGCCACCGCCGCGCCGGGGAAGCCAGCCCCTCCGTCATTAATGCCATAGTCGTGATCGTCCCAAGTGGCGAACAGCGGGGTCGTCTGGCGAAGCCTGGCAAAACCCGGCATGGCCGCGAGCAAGGCGTATTTTTCGCGAAACACCGCCGGATCAGCCGTGTCGGCGTAGATGTTGTCGCCGAGCAGGACAAAGGCATCACACCGGACGGCATTGATGGCATCCCAGATGGGTTGCGGCCGGTCTTGCCGGGCGCAGGAACCGAAACCGAGTGTGGTGATGGTGAGATCAGGCCAAGCCGAGACGCGATCCGACGCAGCCGCGGGCAGCAAAGTCGTTTCCCCACGCAGCAACGCCAGCATGGCCTCGCCCATCGTTTCGCCGATGAGGTAATAGGTTTCGGCGTTGGAGTTCCAGTGATAACCCTGAGCGCTGGGGGACTGCTCCTTCGGACGCCAGAAGCCTCGCGTGCCGACAAACGCGACGTTGCCCTTGAATTCCTTGTGCTCCGCCACCGCCGCCTGCGCCTTCATGAGCGACAACGCGCGGGGATGCGTCTCCTGCGGCCCGGACATGCCGGTTTCGGCGATGACGAACGGCAACGCGGGCGTGCCGAGGTCGCTGCGAATATCCCGGATGAAATGGGTCAGGTTGCTTTCGTACTCGGCATTGAACTGGTCATTGATCCGGTCGTTCCAGCCTTGATGCCAGCCCAAGCCGGCCAGCACATAGCGGCCGTCGCTGCCGGGCACGAGGTCCTTGATGCGAGCGAGCGCGGCCCGCGTGAGTGCCAGTGTCTCGCGGTAGTATTTGCCAATGATGGCCGGGTCCTTGGCAATCGCCGCGTCGCCCTCTTCGCCAAGCGAATAGGGCGGCCTGCCCGCACTGGGCGGACGGAAATCAACCGCGAGGCTCTTGCCGCCCCAGGCGCATTTGATGAGCAACACCGGTTCGTCGAACGCGTCGCCCATCACCCAGCCGAAGCCGAGTTCGGGTCCAATGGTTTCGTCCTTCCGCACGCCAAAGCCTGCGGTGAGCGGCCCTTGGCGGTCGAAGTAGGATATCCAAACATCGTCGCGCGCGCGCCACCGCCCGGTCGAATCCACGAGCGACGCGAAGCGCTGTGCCGTGGCGGCATCCTTCACCAGGAACTCCAGCGAGCCTTTGCCACCGTTGCGCTGGGGATCGGCAGCAACGAGGCCGTGGCCCTCCATGTTGGATTGCCCGGCGAGGATGAAGACGCGCACCGGCTTCGTCCCCCCTTGTGCCGAGGCGATTGCGGACAGGGCGATGAGAAAGCATGTAGCGATCAGTTTCATGTTAGCGTCAGTCGCTGGCTTCTTGCCGGGTGACGATGGGAACATAGCCGACCTCCAGCCCCGGTGGTGGCGTGACAATCAACGCCGGGTCAAGTTCGGCCAGTTTGCCAAACGCAGGTGGGGCCAGGTAGTCCCGGTCTTTCTTCCAACTCCGGTGGAGTTTTTCCACGCGCGTCTGCAAAGCCTCCCGCTCCGGCGCTGTCAGATCGGCGTTGAGCAAAGCCGGCTGGTCGGCAAAGCGATACCAATAGTAAGTGACCACGCTGCCATCGCCCGGGTGCGCCTGAAAGGGACCGGCTTCGGGGCCGGGGGTTTTCCAGCAACTCGCGGGATCATCGGGCGTGACATAGGCTTGGGGTCGCCTTTCGGTGGGCCGGCCGAATCGTGCCTGGGTCAAACCCGTTTCCGGCGGGACCTCCTCCGCCCGCACCGGCACCCATTGCGCCTTCCCACCGTTCTCCACCAAATGGAAATACTCAGGCAACTTCACGAGCGAGCCATTCTTGGCTTCGGTCTGCCTCACGAATTTGGGCTCCCAGCGGTAGCCGAAGGTGTTGGGGTCCGCCGCCATCGGTGTCGCAAACGCCCCCCACGCCACGGGCACCTTCGCTTCCTTGGGAGTGCCGTCCGGATAAATTCTCCAAGTGGCGCCTCCTTTGCCGGTGAACCGATGCAGGATGGCGCCTTCTGGACTAATCGCGCCGCTGGCCTCGGGCCCGCCGTCGAACCAGGTCTTCACCGCGTCCCAGAGCGCCTGCTTGCTGTAGGAAGTAATGTGATGCACGAGCCGTGATTCTCCGTTGGCCTCACAGGGAAAGAAGGTCGGCGCGATGCGGGCGTAAGTCTCCCCCTTGGCGTCCACAGCCTGAAGACTGGGAACGTGCTGGGTTTCCATCTGCAAGGCCCGGTTGGGGTCGGCGGGACGACGATCCAGCAGCATGCCGCTAAAGCGCGGTTCGGCGACCGCACCCGCAGACCAGAAGTAGGGGGTGAAGAACGCCACCGGGCCTTTGAAATTCCCCGTGTTCAGGAAGAGCGTCCAGGATTGATCCCCGGTCGGGATGTCCCTGCCGGCGGTGGTGGTCTTAGCCGGCGTGAGCGGCAGCGGCAGGTAGCCGTAGCCGAACAACTCGCCGCAGGTGCCCGACTTGAGATTCAAACCATCCGGCGGCCACAGCAGCCAGGGGCTGAGTTGTGCGACGCCGTATTTACCTTTGGGTTGCGTCCAGTCTCGGCCCTTGCCGGCGCCGGGTCCGTTGGCCCACTCGCTGAAATTCGGCGCCACGCCGCCCATGATGAACTTGGGCGTTTCCGTGGCATACTCCGTGTCGCGCCACCAGCCCAGGCCGCCCTCGATGTCGGAATAGAGTTTGATCGGCGGCGGCGGGTCGTTCTTGGCGAACATCCATGTGCCGAACAGGCCGGTTTGAAAACGTTGCCCCGGATACTGGTCCAGCAAGGGCCAGGCGGCGACATACATGGAGAACCCGGCGTCGTAGGTTTCGGGAACTCGCTGATTGGGAACGAGGAGGTAACCGGCCATCTCGCCCTTCCGAAGCTTGCCGGTGTCTTGTGCCGTCAGCGTGTTCGTCGTAGTGGCGAGCGTCAACGCCAACGACGTGAGAGCGAGCATGAAAGACAATCTCAAGTTCATGATGCTGGTTGTGGTGGTCGCCGGCATGGAGAAGCGGCGGGAGGTGGCCTTTGCCCTGCTCGCGCGCCGCCCCGCTGAATGTGCCGGCGTGGCGCGACGGCAAGTTCGTCACGCATCCTTGAGTTCTTCGCGGCGAAACCGGTTGTTTCTTGCGGGGCGGACTCCAAGTCGTAGAGCCCGAGGAGCTTGAACGGACAATTGGGTTTCGTTGCCGCGGCGCCGCCCCATCCCGTGAGGCTCCGTGTTAGTATGATCAGAAGTTTCATTGCGGGCGCAGCGATTTTATCAGGACATACGTTCGGCCCATGAAATGCAACACTCGCGCAGGCCGTCGTCGTAGCCAGCCCACTTTGATACATGCAATTGTTCCGGCCAAGGGTTTATTGCGGCATCCAGGCGGGCTTAATGTCGGGGCAATGATAGGGGAAAGCCCGCGGGTACGGCCATCCCCGCTTTCGGGGATGGGCGGCAAGGGCGATTCGCCAGTAGAATGGGCGTTGCTGTGAACCTGGAATCGAATCGCCCGCACAACCGGACCGGCTTCACGCTCATTGAGTTGCTGGTGGTCATTGCCATTATTGCAATCCTCGCCGCGATGCTGTTGCCCGCGTTAAGCAGGGCCAAGGAAGAAGGGAAACGCACGGCTTGCCTCAGCAACGTGCGGCAGATCGGTTTCGCCCTGAACCTGTACACCAACACCCAGGATGACAAGATGCCCTCCGCGATCACCTACGGTTCGACTCCGCGCCAGCCGAACACCGCGCCCCACACTGACAGGTATGGCGGGGTGGCCAAAGACCTTGCCATAAGCAATCCCAAAGTGTTCTGGTGTCCGAGTGACCCACTCAACAAGCCCAGCAGCCCGGTTATCCGTTCCAACGATTACACCTCATATCGGTACCGCTTCGTCATTTGGGACAACTCCGTGCGATTTCCGGGGTTGAAAACCTCGGCGTTCGGCAAACCGGCGGGGCAGGTTGTTTACCACGAGAACGTGGACAATCACAAACGGCGATTGAAAAAGTCCTACACCGCCACGCAGCCCGTGCTGAATGCGGTCTATGCTGACTTTCACGCAGCCTCCTGGAAGGTGCTCTTTCGCCAGAACAAACCCGAGAACTATTACGACCCGAACTGGTTCACCTACGGTCCCGGGGGAACATTCAATACGGACCAGCCCAACATCGGAGGAGATGTGCATACGGGATGGGACACCCATTAACACGGAAAGCCCGGGCGGGTGATGCTCCCCCTTTCAGTTGACCGATCGGGCTGCCGGATGACTTGCATGCCAATCCGCGGGTTGCGTTGGGCAACCGGGTCAGCTACACCACTTTTGTTTTGAGCAATCTCGGGACGGACACAAATCACGCGTGCCGCGGCGACGGTTTCCGGGTCGCATGGCTGGTCATGACCGCGACGCTCGGCGTCAGCTTTCAGATGCACGCGCAAAACACTGATCCGGCCCAAACCAATACCCGGTTGGAAATTCACTCGCTGGCGGTGGATGGCGCGCCGATTCCACTCCGGGCGGGCGAAAAACTGCGCCTCGGGCGGCAACCGCGCACCGCCGTCTTCCAATTCGGTCCGGCGACGAACAACGTTCAGGGACCGACGCGGATTCGTTTCAAACTGGACGGCTACGAGGAGAATTGGCGCGAGTACCCGGCCCCGATGCGGATTTGCCTGCGCTTTCTGGATGGCAATGGGGACCAAGTCGGGGAAACCGAGTTCCCGGTCGTAGGGCAGAGCCGGGGATGGACCGGGAACTTGGAAACGGCCGAATTCATTCATCGCCAGGAAACGGTGTTGGTGCCGGCTCAAGCCAGAAGTTGTTGGGTGACGATGACCTCGGCCGGGCCTGCCGCCACGGTGGGGATTTATGCGATCAGCGATCTGACCCTCCGAAGTCAGTCCTCGGCGGATGCCCCGCCCTTGATTTCGCTCTCTGCCGCATTTGAATCGGCGGTAGGCGACTCGGCTGGCGGGTCGCCGTCAGATTGGATGCGCGATGGCTTGCGGCCGAGCATGGCCCGGGTCTTTGTGCGTCCCGCGCCCCGGCCGACGCGGGGCTTGATGATTGTGGATGATGACGTGACCGGACACGCCGAATGGCATACCGTCAAGGGCCGCGCCGTGGCCGTGAATCCGGGCGACCGATTGCTCTTGGAATGGAATGAGGCTTACAGCTTTGGCTTCTCCGGCCGGGTGAGCATGCAGTATCTGAATGTGCCCGCGGGATACTACCGCTTTCGCCTCGGCGAACTCTCGCTGTGGGGTGTGCCCGGCGACACGGAGGCATCTCTGGCCTTTGAAGTGCCACTCGAATTCTGGCGGACGCCCTGGTTCTGGATTTCCCTGTTCACCATGACGCTGGCCTCCACGGCCGGGACATGGCGCTACTTTGTCTGGCGAAAGCTGCGCTCACAATTGCAGCGGCTCGAACAGCAACGGGCCGTGGACCGCGAGCGCCTGCGGATTGCCCAGGACATTCATGACGATCTCGGGGCGCGCGTTACGCAGATTTCCCTGTTCAGCGCGGTGGCCCAAGGCAAGCCGTCGTTGCCGGAAGGCGCGCGAACCGACTTCGGCCGGGTTTCCCAGCTGACCCGGGACCTGGTTTCCGCGCTTTATGAGACGGTCTGGGCCGTGAACCCGGAGAACGACAACCTGGAGGCGCTGGCCAACTACCTTTGCCAGATGGGCAATCAGCTTTGCTCGCCGGCGGAATTGCGCTGTCGGCTGGAAGTCCCGGAGCTGCCCGCGAATGTCACCCTGAGCAGTCAGGTTCGGCACAACCTGATCATGGCGGTGAAGGAAGCCATCCATAACGTGATCAAACACGCCCGCGCCACGGAAGTCCGGATTCGCATTGCCTTCGAGGCTTCGGTGTTGAGCATCCGCATTCAGGACGACGGCTGTGGGTACGATCCGGCGGCCCATCCACCCGGGCATGGGTTGGGGAACTTGAGGCACCGAATGGAGAACATCGCCGGAAGCTTCACCATTGAGGGCCGGCGGGGCGCCGGGACGGATGTCTGCCTGCGCCTGCCCGTGAAGGGGACGGCGTGAAAACCAAACGGCGTCCCCGGATTCGGGGATGGTTTCGCGCGCAACCGTGATCCATCATGATGTCGCCGTTGGGATGGAATGATCAAAAAAGTGGCCATTGTGGAAGACGACCGGGGATTGCGCGAGCAACTCGCTCATATCCTTGGCACGGCGCGGGACGTGCGCTTCGTCGGAGCCTGTGCGAGCGGCGAAGAAGCCCTGGAACGGATTCACATCATGCAACCGGACGTCGTGCTCATGGACATCAAACTGCCAGGCATGTCCGGCATCGAATGTGTAGTACATCTCAAGCGCGCCCTCCCCTCGCTCCAGATCATCATGCTTACGGTCTATGAGGACAGCGAACGCATCTTCCGCGCGCTCAAGGCCGGCGCGGACGGTTACTTGGTGAAGTCGAGTCCACCGGAGGTATTATTGGCAGCCATTGACGACGTGCGGCGGGGCGGCTCGCCGATGTCCAGCCACATCGCACGCAAAGTCGTGCGCCATTTTCATCTCGTCGGTCCGTCACCGGAACAATCCGAGAACCTTTCGCCGCGGGAACAGGAAGTCCTCAATCTTCTATCCTCCGGTTACATCTACAAGGAGATCAGCGACCAGTTGGGCATCGGCCTGGAAACCGTGCGGACCTACGTCAAACACATCTGCGAGAAGATGCACGTCCGCAACCGCGTCGAGGCCGTCGCCCGACACGGCGGCAAAGCCGGCTGACCAGGCATTATTTTGGCGCCGCGTTGCCGGTAATTTCCGCGAGCAGATTGAAGAACGCCCGTTTGCGCGGCGAACTGATCTGCCAGTTGACCGGCACACTCTGGAAACCTTCCGTGAACGGCTCGTCGCGCTGCCGGAAATCGAAATAGCCCCACGACACGTAGTTGGTGACGCAGGCCACAAAGTTGTTGCCCTCGACGCCCCAGCCCTGGTGCGCGTCCCGCCACGGACGGTCGTCCTCGTTGTTCACAATCGGTTTGGGGGTGAACTCCTTCATCGCCCGTACCGTGCGGATCATTTCGACCATCCGCGTTGGGTCCTGCACGCCGTTGCCGTGAAGCAAAATGTAGTCGGCGACTCCGACCACGTTCGCACGGGGAATCGAACCACCGTTGTAACTGACGCTCACGGGCAACGGGTGGAGGTTCTGCCGCGACCGCGCCTGCGCGAGCGCAATCAGTTCATGAACCCGTTCCGCTTTGATAATGTCCCGGTCGTAGGCGCGGTTGTCGCACTCATTGGCAATTTCGAGCAGCACGTTGCGATAGCCGCGCGCGGCCACCCAGTCCACGGTGTTGATCACGGCCCGCTTCACGGCGTCGTCATCCGCCAACCGCTGATCCTGGCCGAAATAGAAAATGCCCAACATGACCACCATGCCGAGGTCGTCCGCGCGATCAATGATCTGCTCCAGCCGCGCAAGGTAATCGGGCCGCAACGAGCCATCGGCGGTGATGGCGGAATTGTGCCAGGGCTGTTGGGCGGAGTAGCCTTCCGGGCTGCCACCTTGCAGATTCACCACGACACAGAGCAACCCATGACGCAGCCACACCGGCATGGCCTCAATAAACTCGCGCGTGTTGCGATCCGCGTCCCATTTGCCGGTGTCGGGGTACGCCCAGCGCGACACCGTTTCCGGGTTGAGGTCATCGAAAATCCCCTGGACCATTCGGGAGTTCAGGAGCAAACCTTCGATCTTGTGTCCGCGCCAGGAGCGGCCGGCGTAGGTCGGCCGGCCGTTAATGATGAATTGTTCGCCCTCGATAGTGAGGATGGTTTTCCGTGGTGGGATTCGGGCGGAAGGATTCGGGATGACGTCTGATCTCACCAAGGGAACAGGGACTCCCTCGTTGGCGCGCGAATGTACCGGAAAAAGTATCAGCGCCGGAATCGCGATTAGCGCTATCACGACCAGCAATTCAATCCGGGTACATCCGCTCCCGCGCGGCAGCGGGCAACGCCGACCGCGCGTATCGTGAACGGAGGAGTGTGGCGAGAAGGCGGAGCTCTGGGTGACGGTTGGAGATTGCGGGTCGCGCTTTGCTGCCGCTGCGGTCACCGGAATGGTGGAGGAGCGGGCGGTGCTGGAACGCCCTGATGCCCGCATCGCAAATGGTCTGCTCACAGCAGGACTATGACTCGACGCGCTAACAGGCGTCAACCCTCATACCACACATCTCCCTCCAACGCAGAAACGTCCCTCAAGCATCGTTTCCTCACCGGCGGCTGCGTCCGAAACTAAGATCACGAGCTTCTCCGGGGACTCAATCCACTTGCAGCGAGATATGTTTAGTGTCGAGGAACGCGTCTATTCCTTCGCGGCCCAGTTCCCGGCCCCAACCGCTTTGTTTCACGCCGCCGAAGGGGCACTGCGACGTGGTGGGCAGGCCGTCGTTGACGCCAATCATTCCGGCTTCCAGCGATTCCACAAGCCGGAACATTCGCTTCATATCGTTTGTGAAGACGTAGGCGCTGAGGCCGTAATCCGAGTTGTTGGCGAGCGTGACGGCTTCGGGTTCGGTGTCAAAGCACGTCACGGGCGCCACCGGCGCAAACGTCTCTTCAAACATGCAGAGACTGTTGCGGCCCACGTCGGCCAGCACGGTTGGCTCGAAGAAGAAGCCTTCGCGTTTGAGCCGGTGGCCACCGCACAGCAACTTCGCGCCGCCGTTGACGGCATCGGCCACATGCTCGGCCGCCTTGTCCACTGCGGCGCGATCAATCAGCGGGCCGATTTGGGTCTGCGGATCAATGCCGTCGCCCACCTTCAGGGCGATGACTTTTTCGGTCAGCGATTGCAGGAAAGCGGGATAGACCCCGCGCTGTACATAGATGCGATTTGCCGCAATGCAGGACTGGCCGGTGTTCCGGAACTTGGCCAGGAGCGTGCCTTTCACGGCGTCGTCCAGCGAGCAGTCGTCAAACACCAGCAAGGGAGCATTGCCGCCCAGTTCCAGCGACAGGGGTTTGATGCACCGGGCGGCGCCTTCGATCAGTTTGCGGCCGACTTCCGTGGAGCCGGTAAAGGTGATCTTGCGGCAGAGCGGATTCTCCAGAAATTCCTGGCCGATCTCCGCGGTATTGCCGGCCACCAGTTGAAACACGCCAGCGGGTAGTTCCGCCGCGTGGACACATTCGGCGAACGCCACGGCCGAGAGCGGTGTCTGGTGCGCGGGTTTGAGGATCACCGGACAACCGGCGGCCAGTGCGGGGGCCACCTTGCGAACCGCCAGCACGAGCGGGAAATTCCACGGGCTGATGGCAGCCACCACGCCTACGGGGGTCTTGATTACCAGGTGTCGTTTGCTTTCACTCTGCGGCGGCACCACGCGCCCGTAAACCCGCCGCGCCTCTTCGGCGAACCACCGTAAGTGGTCTTCGGCCATGGCCACTTCGCCCTGGCTTTGGGCAATGGGCTTCCCGTTCTCCAGGGTAATGATCCGCGCGATTTCTTCGCGGCGCCGGTGAACCTCATCCGCGATCCTTCCCAGAATCTCAGCCCGTCCCTTGCCCGTAATCTGGCGCCAACTGGCGAACGCCTTGTGCGCGTCCTCCAAAGCTTGGACCACGTGACGCCGTTCCACCTGCGACATTCGCCCAATTACATCCTCGCTCGCCGGATTCACGACGCCGACGGAATCGGTGGTAACGAGCCATTCCCCATTCAGGTAAACGGGGTAGGTTTTCATGGCTGGGCCCAACTCCGGTACGGAAACGTGATGACGATGTGATGCATCATTGCCGCCAAATGGTTATTGGCTCATACCATCGGGGTCACGACAATTCTGCCGCCCCAGCTTGAATCATCTGCCGCCGAAACCATGCTGCCGTCGCAAGCCGGCAGTCCATGCGGGAGCGGCGGCGGGAGCAGAACCCCATTCACTCCTTGAAGGGCCCGCCGAACGAAGGCGAAAAGGCCGATACGGTTAGTACCGTGACAATCAAATCCTGACACAAGGTAGGGCGCCACGCAGGATGGATCGAAACTTCTTTGTCGCAGTGCTAGTAAACGAAGCCCGGGAGTCCTTGTTGAATTCTTCGGAGGTCCGGAAGTTCGGCGGGACGAACGCCACGCCCGCGCACCACGAGAATTTTAGTCCGCCACTTCCAAAACTCCGCGTGGCCGTCCACCATGGAAACGGTCGCGCCCTCGTGGCGTTGGGCGGGCAAATCACCCCAGTCCATCGAAGGATAGAGGCGCAATCCAATGTTTCCGTCGTTGATGAAATTGTCCGAGGTCGTGCGGTTTTCCTGCTCTTCCACAAACACCAGGGCCTTGGAGGGGTTCGGGTCGCGGATGCTCATTGCCTTGACTCTCCCCGAGCCACCCAGCGCGCTGACCATCGAAAAACTCCGGGTTGTCGGGTAGTTGCCGCTAGGGCGGGTGATGGTCCAGCGATCCGTGGGACATACGTAAGTGGGCAAGGCTGGAGAGTACTTATACATCACGCCGAGTTGGATGTTCGTGGTGCTTATGTCAGTCTGCACATTTCCGTAAACCCAAGCTTCCTGTCCGGGCACTCCGTTTTGGCCGCCCGGGTTATTCGGCGGGATCAGGTCGCCATTATCGTCGCAATACATCATCCAACCAAGCTGAAGCTGTTTGATGTTGTTGAGACACCGGGTGCGTTGGGCTTTGTCCTTCGCTTTCGACAAGGCTGGCAACAGCATGGCGGCCAGAATGGCGATGATCGCAATAACCACCAGAAGTTCGATCAGGGTAAAGGCCTGCCGCCGGCATTGAGCGGGAACGGAAGACCACTGTGCTGGGAGAGGATTCAACCTCATACTTGGTCGAGTTTTGAGTCGAAGGGTGAAAAGCTGAGTCTTGAATTCCCCGGCCCGCCGCGCTCGAAAGCTGCGACGGGCCGAGGGTTGTGATTCAATCCGGCCTCAACCAAGGAGGCCGGACCGCCGTCCTGAAGTCTATTGCTTCAGACGATAGAACCTGGTGCCAGTGGCGGTCACCACCACTGAGTTGTTTACGACGCCCGGCACCGCCGTCCAGACCGCACCAGCGCCCAGGACTGGAGACGACTCCAGGGTGAAACCGGTCACATCTGCCGGCCACGAGATCGTCACGTTTGCACCGCTGCTTGAGATGGACAAGCTGGGCCCGCTCGGCGTCCCGGTGAGGAAAAGCCGGTAGGCAATTGTCCTTATGCCTTGAAGGCTTGGGTCCACGTAGTTCTTGCTGAACCACGTAACGGCAACGCTTCCGTCCCGCCATGCCACTTTGGGACTGTCTGAGTCGAAGAACACTGGGGAGTCAAAGCTGGGGATTTCTGTCTCCCCCACGTAGAACGTACCACCGACGGCATTGCCCTCCGCGTCAAAACGCCGTCCCATGATCGCCTGGCTCATGGTGGGATCCAGCCGCGCGCTGAACACCACGACTACTTGACCCAGTTCATCAATGGCAGCACTCGTTCCATTGAAGCCAGTGAGCACCTTATCGTCGGCTGCGTTTCTTGACCAGCGCACTGAGCCATCGGCATTGAGCACCGTCACCCAAACCGTGTTCCCGCCAAAGTCGCCCACCACCACGTACGCATCCTTGCCGTTGCTGTTGATGCCGGCATTACCCCCATTGCCACCGCCAGAGGCCTCCGGATGGCCCGTCAACGTCGCCAAATCCAGATTCCCAGTCGTCGGATTCCCCGCGTTGTCAAACAACCGCACCGTCGCCCCACCGGCGCCCTGCCAGCGAATCGCAAACCCACCCGCCACCGCCGCCGCCCCGTTCCGCGAGATGCTCCCCGATTCCGCCGTCGCACTCACCGCCGAATACCCTTTGACCTGAAGCCCCCCCGGCGTCACGATCCGATATACCGGCGTGTTGCCAGACGCCTGCCCCGTCAACGCCCGGTCATCGGCCTGCCGGCTC
>JAANMW010001025.1_pt1 | contig 31695 bp, 25 predicted proteins | sample 7279671 | NCBI WGS metagenome assembly JAANMW01 (sample SAMN14094541, study PRJNA606508) | bioreactor metagenome | isolation source: A lab-scale SPAN reactor treating ammonium-rich wastewater day 247 | place: Ireland: Galway | collected 2017-09-19 | reverse complement strand
TATCACCTCCTGTAGCCTTGGAACACGAACAGTCATTCCTGCTGGAGCATCCGGGCAGAATATTGATTCCCGCCATAGGTCAGACACTGGGTTCAAGAAAGCCCCTACACCACGCTCCCGCAACCATGGCGGAGGGAGCAGAGGCATAGGGAACGCGCCTTTTATCCAATGTGGCGTTCCTAATGTCAAGAATGAGTTATTCACAATTCAGTCAACCGGCGAAATGACGACCCGGGAGTTGGGATTGCACGCAACTTGGTCGCAGGGTTTGCGGGTGGCTCCGGGCTGGGTGAATTGAGCCGAATAGTGGATTCAAACCGGGTAGCAAGGGCGACCCCAATGCCCCGCCTTGGTGATTGTCTGATGCGGCGGCGGGAACTAACTCAATAGGGACTTCAATTGGCGTGGAGGCTTCACGCGCTCACGCTGGATTGGCCGTGTGGTGTTCTCCGCTGATCCCCCGTAAAGAAACCCGGCTGCCGAAGCAGCCGGGTTTCCCAACACAGAGGACCAACCGACAGGAGCTAAAACACCTCCGCCTTCAGGCCCGTGATCTGCCGCACGGTTTGCGCGATGCGAGAAAGACACTTGAGGGGCAGATGGCTGAACTCGGATCGCGTGGTGGGCCGGGTGGCGGAGTAAATTTGCACCAGGGAGATTTGCGCGCCGGCTTGCTTGAGTTCCAGCAAGCGGCGGGCGTATTGGTCAATTTCCTCGAGCGGTGGTTCTTCGCCGTGGATGGCCGGGAAAAGGCTCTGAATCACCACGGGCCGTTCCCGGGCGGTGAGCAGGATGTTCGACAGGATTTTCGGGAGCGCCACCTGGCCTTTGTTCACGCGGTTCAAATACAACTGCGTGCCGCCATCCAGTTTGGCCCATACTTCGTCCAGCTTCGTGAAATGCTTCAACGCTTCCTGCACTTCCGGGCGGTCCAGGCCCATGGAGTTGGTGATGAGCACCAGTTTGAAGAAGGACGCGTGAGTCAGCGCGCGGACGTGGATGATTTCCTGCAAGGCTTCCGCGAAATTGGGAGCGAGGGTCGGCTCGCCGTCACCACTTAACGCCACGTGGCGCAACTGGAGCAGTTCGTCGGGCATGGCGCGATACCAAGGGCGCTCCCGCAACCGGCCAGAGCGCGCGAACTCGATCGTGTTTTTGAGTTCCACCGCCATCGCATCCACGTCCAGCAGCGTTTCGCGCGGCGGCACGGTGCGGTTGACTTCGCAATAAATGCAGTCAAAGTCGCACTTCTTGTCGGGGTTCATGTTCACCCCGATGGAAAGACCGCGGGCGCGGGGCGAGACGACCAGATACACGAAGCGGTTGTCCAGAAAGTCGCGCGGACTGCCGAACGCCGTCTCGTGAACGTTTCCCTCGCGCGCGCCCGAAGTTCGCTTCCGTTCCACGGCAGGAATCGTCTCTGAGGTCTTGTCAGTGACTTCTATCACAATTAGCATGTTCACGTTAAGCAGGCGGGACTTTTGGCTCTACACCCGACTTGTCAAAGTTTGGACATTTTTTGCAGGAATCGGGCCAGGGCCAGGAAAGGGCTGAACCGAGCGAGGGGAGCGGGTTGGGTGGCGCGCGGAGACCAGTAGGCCGGTGGAAACTTATTGACCATGTCACTTGCGGAATTCAAACAGGCGGCGATTGCGAACACGCTCCGCGGCTGTCAGCTTTTTGTCGGGCTGTCGCCGACAGACTTGAACGCCATTGCCGAAATCACCGTCGTGAAGTCGCTCGACAAGGGCGACTACCTGTTCCGTGAAGGCGACCCGTCCCACGGTTTTTACATCGTGCAGAAAGGCGCGATCAACGTTCATCGGGTCAGTGCCTCCGGCAAGGAGCAGGTGATCCACATCTTTCGCGCGAGCGAGTCGTTTGCGGAAGCGACGCTCGCCACGATGGTGGGTTATCCGGCGGATGCGCGCGCGGTGGAATCCTCGCAGGTCTTGCTGGTGCAGAAGAGCGGCTTTCTCGGCCTGCTCAAACGGCAGCCGGAACTTGCGCTCCGTATGCTCGGCTCCATGAGCATGCACCTGCGCGTGCTCGTGGGCCAATTGGAGGACATGACGCTTAAGGACGTGGAAACGCGCCTGGCGAACTGGCTCGTCAAACGCTGTCCCGACCCCAACGGGATGAAGCCGGTGAACATCGAACTGCGCACGACCAAGCGTGTCCTCGCCGCCGAACTCGGCACCGTGAGCGAAACCTTCTCGCGCACCCTGGCCAAATTCCGCGAACAACAACTGATCGAGGTCAAGGGCAAGACCGTGACGGTGTTATCGCCGACGCGACTCAAAGCCCTGCTGCGACAGAACCTCGGCGAGTAATTCCCCGGGCGGGGATTTGCCCGCTCGCAGGACGCGGGGTGCGCCAATCACCACCAGCGATCCTGCATCCGCTGGCGAGGCGTGAGTGATTGCCGCCGCCTCCGCACTTTGCGCGTCTAGCTATCTGCCAGTGAATTGATTTGTATCAAAGTTTTGCCAGGCGGGCGGGCCTATGCTTCGCAACCAATGAAGCCTCACGTTGCGATAACTGGTTTTCGATTTGGGACGGTGGCAGCAATGTTGATTGGCGCTGGCGGGATGTTGGCTGCCGGAAACGACCCGGCAACTGCTTCCGATCGGGGCAAGGCAGTTTACGAACAGCACTGCGCGGCCTGTCACGGCGCAAACGGTGACGGCCACGGCCCGGCCGCCGTCTGGTTGTATCCCAAACCACGCGATTTCAGCGCCGGACAGTTCAAAATCAAATCCACTTCCGGCCAGGCGCTGCCGATCGATGAGGACTTGCTGCGCTCAATTTCCCGCGGATTGCCTGGCAGTTCGATGCCGGGGTTTGCGTATTTGAGCGAGTCCGATTTGCGCGACTTGGTGCTATACGTCAAATACCTCACCGCATATACCGACAGCACCGGCCGGCGGATCAATCGCTTCGCCGAGTCAGCTGCCGGCGGGGCGCATCTTCAATCAGTCCTGGTGCCGCCTGAACCTGCGGCCACGGTGCAGGTGCTGGCACAGGGCCGGGAGGTTTACCAACGAATGCAGTGCAACCTCTGCCACGGCGAAAATGGTGCGGGCGACGGCCCACAAGTGCCCACGCTCAAGGACTACGCGGGTTTGCCCGCCCCGCCGCGCGACTTCAACACTGGTTTGTTTCGAGGGGGCCACACCGGAGCGGATTTGTACCTGCGCATTCACAATGGCCTGCCCGGCACGCCGATGATTCCGTACGGTAGCGAGGTCATGACGTCCGAGGAACGTTGGGCGTTGGTCCATTACGTGCGATCCTTGCGGCGCACCGACGTGGCCGTGAGCGACTTGCTGATGCCGGAGGACGGCCGTATTCGCGTGCAGCGCGTGACCCGATTGATCACCGATCCGATGGACCGCGCCTGGGAACAATTCGATCCCGTTCGTGTGCCGCTCAATCCGCTCTGGCCCGAGCCGCAACAGGTGTACGCCGTGGCCGTGACGGCGGTGACGGATGGCCGCAAGCTCGCGCTGTTGCTGCATTGGCGCGATGAATTGCCGCAACACACCGCCATTCGCGTGCAGGACTTTCAAGATGCGGCGGCGGTTCAATTCTCAATGACCGGTGAATACGGATTCATCGGCATGGGCGACGCGCAGCATCCGGTGAATCTCTGGCACTGGAAAGCCGGCGCGCAGGCCGAAATCGCGGGCCGCGGTGAGCCGGCGATGGAGGACGCGTATCCGTCGTTGCGGGTGGATGGCTGGATTCCCACCAGCTTCAACACGGCAGCCGAGGCGGGGAACGTCACGGCGCTGCCGCATAAATCGCCCATCGAGGACGCCAACGCGCGCGGGTTCGGTTCGTTCCGTCCGCAGCCGCTCGCGCAACAGAATGTCCTGGGCACCGGCGTCTGGTACGATGGCAACTGGAACGTCGTGTTCATCCGCGACCTGAAGTCAAAGGACAAGGACGACGTGAAGTTCACCGAAACCCAGCCCGTGCCGATCGCGTTCGCCATCTGGAACGGCGAACAGGGCGACCGCAACGGCCGCAAAATGGTGAGCAACTGGTTTCAGCTCCAGTTTGACCCTGCAAAAGGCCGGGCGACGAAACGCTGAAGCCGCATCCGAAGCTCGAAACCCGAATGTCGAAGCAAATCCGAGATCCGAAATTTGCATCGGCGACGCAACTCGCCTGCGTCGGGAGCGCGGCATTCATGCCGCTTCAGCGTCCGCATGGTCGGACACTTCCTAAAACGCCGACCACTCTTGTTCCTTGGATGCTGAAGCGGGCTGAAGCCCGCGCGCCTGTCGCTTCGGCCTTCGGGCTTCGGCCCGCTTTCGGATTTCGTTTGTCGGATTTCGGATTCTCCACCGCTTGATTCACTATGATCAACGAAAACCACCTCTCCCGCCGCTCCTTCCTGCAACGCAGCGGCCTTGTCGGGGCCGGCATTGCCGCCGCGCAGTTTCTGCCGTTGCGCTTTCTCCAGGCCCAACCCGCCCTCGAGGACGTCAGCAATCCGCTCGCGCATTACCCCAACCGCGACTGGGAAAAACTCTACCGCAATCAATACGCCTACGACCGCGAGTTCTCGTGGGTCTGCGCGCCGAACGACACGCACAATTGCCGCATCACCGCCCATGTCCGCAACGGCGTCATCGTGCGCCTCGGCGAACAATACGACTGCCACACCTATACCGACCTCTACGGCAATCATGCCTCCGCCAACTGGGGCAACCGTCACTGTGCCAAGGGCTACACCTTCCATCGCATCCTCTACGGACCGTACCGCCTCAAGCATCCCATCGTGCGGCGCGGCTGGAAACGCTGGGCCGATGACGGCTTCCCGCAACTCACGCCGGAACTCAAGGCGCGTTACAAATTCGATTCGCGCGGCACGGACAAGTTCGAGCGGCTGTCGTGGAATGAAGCGTTTGATTACATCGCGCGCGGCGCGGTGGCGATTGCGCGGCGTTACTCGGGCGATGCCGGCGCGAAGTTGCTCGCCGAACAGGGTTATGTGCCGGAGATGATTCAGGAAATGGGCGGCGCGGGCACGCGTACCTTCAAGAAGCGCGGCGGCATGGGCTTGTTGGGCGTGCTCGGCAAGTACGGCATGTATCGCCTCTCAAACTCGCTTGCGCTGCTGGACGTTCACGTGCGCGGCGTGAAGCCAGAGGAGGCCAAAGCCGGTCGCAACTGGTCCAATTACACCTGGCACGGCGATCAAGCCCCCGGCCAGCCGTGGGTGCATGGGCTGCAGAACTCCGAGTGCGACTTCAACGACCTGCGCAACTCGAAGCTCATCATCATGAACGGCAAGAACCTCGTCGAAAACAAGATGGCCGACGCCCACTGGTTCGTCGAGGCGATGGAACGCGGCTGCAAAATCGTCGTCATCGCGCCCGAATACGGCGCGCCCTCGACCAAGGCCGACTACTGGATTCCGGTGCGGCCCGCCACCGACGCCGCCCTCTGGCTCGGCATCACCCGTGTGATGATGGACAACCAGTGGTACGACGCGGCGTTCGTGAAGCGCTTCACCGATTTTCCGTTGCTCATCCGCATGGACAACGGCAAGCGCCTGCGCGCGGCGGAAGTGTTTCCGAACTACACGAGCACGCTGGCAACCGATGGCCCCAGCAAGAAGGTTCAAGGTCTCACGGACGAACAGCATCGCAAGCTGGGCGACTTTGTGGTGTGGGACGCCAAGACCAATGCCCCCAAGGCCCTCACCCGCGACATGGTCGGTGAGACGATGACCAAGAACGGCATTGATCCGCAGCTCGATTTTCGCGGCCGCCTGAAACTGTCCGACGGGTCGGAGGTGGAAGTGGCGACCTCCTGGAATCTCTATCAAGTCCATCTCAAGGACTACGACCTGGACACCGTTTCCGAAATCACCAGCGCGCCCAAGGAATTGATTCAAAAACTCGCGCGAGACATCGCGACCATCAAACCCACCGCGATTCACCAGGGCGAAGGCATCGCGCACTGGTTTCACGCCACCGAGGCGAACCGCGCCGCGCATCTGCCGTTGCTGCTCACCGGCAACATCGGCAAACCCGGCACGGGCTGCCAGCACTGGGCGGGCAATTACAAGGCCGCCCTCTTCCAAGGCAGTCAGGTGACCGGCCCCGGCTTCAAAGGCTGGGTGGCCGAAGACCCGTTTGCGCCGAATCTCAATCCCAAGGCTCATGGCCGCGACGTTCATGCCCACGGCTACACCAAGGATGAAGAGCCGGCGTATTGGAATCACGGCGACCGCCCGCTGGTGGTCAACACGCCCAAGGAAGGACGCAAGATGTTCACGGGCAAAACCCACATGCCCACGCCCACCAAGGCCATCTTCACGACCAACGTCAATCTGATCAACAACGCCAAGTGGGCTTACGGCGTCATCAAAAACGTCAACCCCAATGTGGAGTTGATCGTAACCATGGAAACGCAGATGACGGCCAGCGTCGAGTATTCCGACTTCGGCCTGCCGGCGAACTCGTGGGTCGAGTTCACCGATCTTGAAGTCACCGCCAGTTGCTCCAATCCGTTCCTGCAAATTTGGAAGGGCGGCATCAAGCCGCTCTACGACTCGAAGGATGATCTTTCCATCCTCGCCGGCATCGCCGCCGCGCTCGGCAGGGTTACCGGCGACAAACGTTTCCGCGACTACTTCCACTTCGAGCACATCGGGCAGCGCAAGGTCTATCTCCAGCGTCTGCTCGATACGTCCACCACCACAGCGGGCTACAAGGTGGACGACATCATGACCGGCAAATACGGGCCGCCGGGCGGGGCGTTGATGCTTTTCCGCAGCTATCCGCGCATCCCGTTCTACGAGCAGGTGCATGACAATTACCCGTTCTACACGGACACCGGCCGGTTACACTCCTACTCCGACGACCCGACGGCGCTTGCGTGCGGCGAGAACTTCATCGTCCACCGCGAAGGCCCGGAGGCGACGCCCTATCTGCCGAACGTCATCGTCAGCTCGAATCCGCTCGTGCGCCCGAATGATTACGGCATTCCGCTCGACGCCGAGCATTGGGACGAACGCACCGTGCGCAACGTGAAGCTGAGTTGGGCCGAAACCAGGAACTCGAAGAACTTTCTTTGGGAAAAGGGCTTCCACTTCTACTGCCTCACACCCAAGTCGCGCCACTCGGTCCATTCATCCTGGGCGAACGTGGACTGGCATCTTATCTGGAACTCGAACTTTGGCGACCCCTACCGCGTGGACAAGCGCCTGCCCAACGTGGGCGAACATCAACTCCACATGAACCCGCAGGCCGCGCGCGACCTCGGCATCAACAACGGCGACTACGTCTATGTGGACGCGAATCCCGCGGACCGCCCGTATCTCGGCGCGACGCCCAGCGACCCGTTCTACAAGGTCAGCCGGCTCATGTTGCGCTGCACCTACAACGCCGCGTATCCGTACAACGTGGTGATGATGAAACACGGCTCGTTCATCGCCACGGAGAAGACCGTCAAGGCGCAGCAAACCCGGCGCGACGGGCTGTCGCTCACCGACGAAGGCTACATCTCGAACTTCCGCTTCGGCTCCCAACAATCCGTCACGCGCAACTGGCACATGCCCATGCACCAGACCGACACGCTGTTCCACAAGACCAAGGCGTTCATGGGATTCATCTTCGGCGGCGAGGCGGACAATCACGCCGTCAACACTGTGCCCAAGGAATGTCTGATCCGCGTGACCAAGGCGGAAGACGGCGGCCTCGGCGCGAGAGGTCCATGGAAACCCGGCACGGAAGGCACCTCGCCCGACGCTGAGAACGAAGTCATGAAGAAATACCTCGCCGGTGACTTCAGCGGCAAAGGCGAGGGCGGCGCGGCAACGTTTGAGTAAATCCGAAAACCGAAATCCGAATGACGAAGGACATCCGAAAACCGAAAGCCGATCAGACGGCAGAAGCTGGCAGCAGACAGTTGAAGCCCGCCTGCTCGAAATGCCGGTCAGTAGTGAACGCGTCGAAGATTCCTTCTTGGGACATCACCAGAAACGAACCGCAATCCACCAGCCCCCAGGACTTATCAGCGCGGGCTGAATACATCTTGACCGCCTGCTCGAGAAGCGCCGGAGTCATGTGGATGAATCTCACGGGAGGCCAGCCTCGCAATCGCCCGACACTTTCGGAGAAATGTCTTCTAGCTGCTGTTCGTGCCAAGCCATTGCCCGTTTCAGCAACAATCCAATCGGTAAGGAAAATTCTTGGATTTCGCTCTCCAATCTCAAGCCACCGTTCGCTGGCGAGATCGTGCAAAGCATCATCTTCGTTCAGAAGCGCCAGCCAACCGCTCGTGTCCAGAAAAATGCTACTTGGCATCGGTCACCTTGGGATGGCCGTAGAGGTAGTGATCGGCGTTGGTCGCCAGGTCTCGAATTCCCGTTGGCACGGCCAATTCGCCCATTCGCCAGACGGGATCGAGTTGCTCTCTGGGGATGGAGCAAGGTGCTTCGGTTGCCGCTGGTTTCTGCTCGGGTTCGACAAGGACTGCCGTTCCGTCGGGCAGGTTCGCCCCCAACTCAAGCACTACGACGCCGTTTTTGACTGTGCCTTTGTAACTCATAATACGCTGGAAAATATCACTGAAACGCCGGTTCTGGCAAACGCCATTTGACCCATGCCCAAAGACGAATTCGATTTTGCAGATCCGTTGGAACTGAACGGCATGGCTTTCTTCACGCACGAGGACACCACTGAGGCCATGGCCGAGACGTTCATTGAGGAGTTCCTGCGCATGAGCTACGGCCACAAGCAAATCCTCGCGCTGTTCCGCAACCCGCATTACCTCGGGCCAAACCTGGCGCTTGAGAAGCGCGGCGAGCCGTTCATTCGCGATTTGATTGCCGAAGTCTTCGCGCGCCGGGGGAAGAAAGTGGAGTGGCCGAACGTCGCAGCCGATCCCCTCACCCCGGCCCTCTCCCCTTCTGAAGGGGAGGGTGAGAATCGTTTGCCGTCCAACCGCGAACCGGTGACGGCGGATTGCACAAGCGGCCACGAAGTTTCAGATAGACGCTCATCGCTGTCCCCTCTCCCCCTCGGAGGGGGAGCGGGTCTGGGTGAGGGGGTGCGCGGCGAAATTATCAACGAGGCGAACGCGGAAGCCGCCACACCGCAACGAACATTAACCGACCCCAGCGCCGCTCCCATCCCTGAATACACCGTCTGACCGCGACTTGGTAACCATTTAGCGATTCAACCATTCAACAAACCATGAGCAACGTCTTCAACTGGCAACTCGGTCGCGAGATGGATTACCCCTACGACGCGGCGTTTCCCGACCAGCAGTTCGCTTTCATCTTCAACACCAACCGCTGCATCGGCTGCCAGACCTGCACCATGGCCTGCAAGTCCACCTGGACCTTCTCCAAGGGCCAGGAATACGCGTGGTGGAACAACGTCGAAACCAAACCCTACGGCGGTTACCCGCATCATTGGGACGTCAAAACCCTTGACCTGCTTGAACAGGCCAGTCCCGGCAATCAGGTCTGGGGCGGTACACCGGAGGACCTCAAAGCGCCCTACGGCAAGTTCAACGGCAAGACGGTCTTCGAGGCGGCGAAAACCTACATCGGTCCGGAAGGCGCGAACCGTGCGCTCGGTTACCTGCCCACCGATGAGGAATGGTCCGCGCCGAATCGTTACGAAGACCATCCCGTCGGCAATGAGAAGGGCGTGAAGGGCCAGTACTTCAAGGGCGGCGAACTGTTGCCCGAGCACAAGACGTGGTTCTTCTACCTCGCGCGCATTTGCAATCATTGCAGCTATCCCGCCTGCCTCGCGGCGTGCCCGCGCAACGCCATCTACAAGCGTCCCGAGGACGGCATCGTGCTGATTGACCAGGAACGCTGCCGCGGGTACCGCAAGTGCATGGAAGCTTGCCCCTACAAGAAGACATATTACCGTGGCACAACCCGCACCAGCGAGAAGTGCATCGCCTGTTACCCCCGCATTGAGGGCAAAGACCAGGCGGGTCACGGCTTGCCCATGATCACTCGGTGCATGGCCTCGTGCATTGGTCATATCCGTCTGCAAGGTCTTATCGAACTCAACAAGGACGGCACATGGAAAGAGGCGCGGAACAATCCGCTCTATTACCTCATCCACGTCGCCAAAGTCGCCCTGCCGCTTTATCCGCAATTCGGCACCGAGCCAAACGGCTATTACATCCCGCCGCGCTGGGTGTCGCGACCCTACCTGCGCCAGATGTTCGGCCCGGGCGTGGACGACGCCATCGAAAAGTATTCCGCGCCCGACCGCGAGCTGCTCGCCGTGCTGCAACTCTTCGGCAAGGACCAGCGCATCTGCCATCGCTACGAAATCAAGGAAGGCCCGAAAGTCTTCGAAACCGAAGTGCGCGGCAAGAAGTTCGTGATGTATAACGACACCATCATCGGCTACGCGAAGGACGGCACGAAGATCATCGAAACCACCGTGGAAGAACCCTTGCACGTGCGGGACGCCAAACATGCCAACTCCATCTGAACAAGTGCGGAATGCGGAACGCGGAGTGCGGAGTGGCGAGTGGGCCGCGCGCACAGACACGCCGAAGCGCTCGGTGTTCGGCAACTACCGTCCCGACGATTCTGGTGGCAGCGGACGTGAGTCCGCTCCATCTGAACAGAGCCGACTCACGTCGGCTGCTACAAATGATGAGGCGACGCTGCAATCCGCGATTGACCTCGCCATCGCCCGCTCGCTCATCCACCGGTTTCTCGCGAAAGCCTACGAGGACCCGACGCCGGAAGGCTGGGCCTGGCTGTGCGCGGCCGGCACACAGGAGGGATTGGACTCCGCCTGGGACGTCGCCAGCAATCGTAGCGCAGGTTTCCAACCGGCTGTTTCGCCGACTTCCAGTCGGCAGGGCACTGGGAATGTCGAAAGTCCTGAGCATTCGGAGCGCCCGCGGATCGGAAATCCAGGACACAGCAGACTGGAAGTCTGCGCTACGTTCACGCCCTCCGGCTTTGATTCATTTCTGAACGCCTACCTCGCCACTTTCGGCCACGCCGCGCGCGGGTCGTGTCCACTCAACGAAATCGAATACGGCGACCTCAAGGCCGACCCCCTCTTCCAACCGCACCGTCTTGCCGACCTCGCCGCATTCTACCGCGCCTTCGGCCTCGAAGTTGCCGACGAGGCCGGCGAGCGGCACGACCACATCTGTCTGGAGTTGGAATTCATGTGCGTGCTCGCCGCCAAGGAAGCCTGGGCGCTCGAACACCAACTCGACGCCGACCAACTCGCCCAATGCTGCGAGGCTCAGAAGAAATTCCTGCGCGAACATTTGGGCCGCTGGACGCCCGCCTTCACGCGCCGCCTCGCCGCTGCGACCCATGAGCCGACGCTCCGGGCGCTCGCCGAGTTCACCCGAGCGTTCATCGAATCGGAATGTGTCCGTTTCGGCGTCACTCCCGGCAGCGAGGACTTGCTGCTCCGTCCCGTGGACGACGCGGCCGAGCGGATGTGTGACTCCTGCGACATCAACCAGCTTGCCCCCGACGCGCTGGCAACACCGTGAAATGACATCCGAAATCCGAATGTCGAAAACCGAAAGAGCTCCGAAAGCCGAATGCCCAGGAGATTATCCGGTGGTGCAATCTTTGGATTACGGATTTCGGGCTTCTTTCGGATCTCGGATTTCGGGCTTCGGCCTTTCCTGCCATGCAACTGCGCTACGACGACGATTTCCTTGAAGCGGCCGTGTTCCTCTGCGCCAGCGGCCGGCGGCCAGGCGTGCCGTCGCTGCAAATCGCCCGCTTCCATCGCGAGCGCGAGAAGCTTTACGCCATTCTCGATCCCGACGAACGCAATTCAGCGTTCTTCAACCTGCACCTCGATTGGTTTCGCGAATGGGGCTTGGAGCAGCCGCTGACTGACGTGTTGAAGGAATTTCCGCTTGTTCGTGAACAGCTCGGCGTGCTCGCGGTGCGCAAGACTACCGGCAAGAACGACGAAGGCGCGGAACTCTACGTCAACGATGCCGGCCAGCGCACCGGGCTGCTTGCGCTGAAACCGGAGCGGCTCGCGGGGGAATGGAGCGCGGACATCAGTCCGCTTCAGCGCGGAACAGCCGGAAGCAGTCGGACAATTCCAGAGTCTCACAGCCTGACGGCGTTGAAGCGGGCTGAAGCCCGCGTTCCGATGGACCCGCGAGATTTTCTCCGCCACGAGTTCATGCACCTGCATGACATGCTTGATCCGGCCTTCGGCTATGTGCCCGAACTGGAGTTGCCGGAACTCAACACCGCGCAGAAGCGGCTCGCCCGCGAGCGGTATCGGCTGCTGTGGGACATCACAATTGATGGCCGCCTTGCCGCCGCGGGACACGCGCCGATGGCCACGCTCGAACAACATGCCGCCGCCTTCGTGCGTGGTTATTCCTTCTGGCCGGAGGAGAAGCGGGCGCAAACCTTCAACACATTGTGGGGAGCCAAAGCTCCACGTCACGCGGACTTGCTCGCGCTGATTTCCGACCCGCGCGGGTTGCGCGACGCACATCGGCCCGTACCCGGCGCGTCCTGTCCGCTGTGCGACTTTCCGACATTCCAGTGGGCGGAGCCCGGTTCGTTGGAGCCTGGCCTCGTCCAGCGCATCACCACCGAGTTCCCGAACTGGTCGCCGGAACACGGAGTCTGCACCCGGTGTTGGGAGGCGTATCAGGTAAACGCGGTTGCGAGCCTGGTTTCGACTGCGTAGGCGGCCCGCCAGACGACGAGCCACGGCTTATGAGCTCTCAAACCTTCAAGACGAAGTTGGGATGGGAGAATCGACCGCGAGGGCATAAACCCGCTGCTTCCGTGATCCGACTCTGGAGTGCCCGAGCGCGATCATTCTTGCGAGTTTGTCGAGTTCGCGGACCTTGAACCAATGCATGTCGCCAGTCCACCAAGACCACGGCCTGATGATGAGCCGCTCCGCCTGGCGTCAGGGGCAACCGTGGTGGTGATCGGTGGCGGTCCGGCGGGAGCATTTTTCGCAATTCAACTGCTGCGGCTGGCGGCGAAACTTGGACGGCAACTCAAGGTGCTGATCTTCGAGCGTCGGCTTCAATCCGCCAACTCGAAGGAGGTTTCGTTGCCGGAGTGCTGGAAAGGGTGCAATCATTGTGCCGGTGGCATTTCACCCCGACTGAACGACGGGCTGCGCGAACTGGGACTGTCTCTGCCTGAGGGGGTCATTCAGAGCCGGATTCGCAGCGTCACGATCCAGGGCTACTGGAAAAACATCACGCTCGAAGTGCCGGTGGGGCGGGAGATGTTTTCCGTTTATCGGGGGTCGCGCCCCAGCCGGCGGCCCGACCCAGAGCAGAATTTCGATGGATACCTCCTACAGGCAGCCCGGCAAACCGGAGCCGAGGTGATCGGTGCTGAAGTCAGCAACGTGACACGCGCGTCTGACGGAAAACCGATTATCATCTATCGGCAGGCCGGACTCGAAGCGCGGGTCGAAGCGGACTTGTTGGTGTTCGCCGCGGGCGTGAACGGCAAGCCGGGGCTGTCGGCCCTAGAGAATCCCATGGTGCGGATCATCCGCCAGGCGCTGCCCGGGTTCGAGCTGCCGCGGCTGCGCCGGGCTTTGATCTTTGAAATGGAACTGGACGCCCGTCAATCCCCCTGGCTGGACGAGGAAATTCATTTTGTGGAGTACGGGTCGAAAGCGTTGCCTGTGGAAATGTGTTCGCTGGTCCCGAAGCGGGGTTTCCTGACTGCGGTCCTCGTCGGACGCAGCGTGGACACCGCCAAGGAACCGGAAGCCGCGCGGCGCATCATGCGGCAGTTTTTGGAACTGCCCCACATCCGGAAGCTGGTGCCGCCCCGGACGCAACTGCGCCTGGCCTGCACCTGCAGTCCGAACATGGTCATCGGTTCGGCCCGGCAGGCTATTGGATCACGCGTCGCGGTGGTGGGGGATTTGGTGGTCACGCGACTTTACAAGGACGGCTTGCTGTCCGCGCAACAAACGGCGGCGGCGCTGGCGGCCACGGTGCTGGAGCAGGGCGTGGATGAAGCGAGTCTGCGTCGTGGTTATGCTCCGATGATTGACCGGTTTCGCCGGGACAACCGGTATGCGGCCCTGGTCTTTCTGATCCACCGGGTGGTGTTCAGTTCCTCGGTGTTAAGCCGCTTTCTCTATCAGGCCGTCATTTCGGAAAGGAAGAACGCCGTGGCGTCGCGACGAACGCTCGAAAGCATCCTTTGGAAGGTTGCCAGTGGTGACGGTCGCTACGAACAAGTCTTTCGCGTCATGGTGCAGCCGTCGGTCCTGTGGTCCATCATCAGCGGGGGCGTGCTGGTGACACTTCGAAACTACGCGGCGGAGTTGATGTTTGGCCTGCGCTGGCGCGGGTTGGGACGCTTTACGACCGGGGTGGCCTTGGAACGATTGGAAGCCAAGCGCGCGGCGTTCGCGCACTGGCTGGCGGCGTGTCGGATGCCCGGCCCGTCGAGCTACGAATTCGAGCGGATGTACACGATCCGCATCCGCTCGCCACGGGCGAGGGTGTTCGCTGCCTTGGGGCGGTTCGGCGAGCCGGATCGCGAGTATTTGCATCCACGGTGGGTGCGAATCCGCCGCGTGGCCGGTGAGCCGAACGCTGGCGGCTGCACCATCGAGTATCGGGTGGTGCTGCCCCGCTTTTCCTTCCGGCTCCTGTTGGAACACGTGGTCGTCAATCAACTGGCCGTTTATCGGGTTCAGAACGGCTTCGCGCGCGGCGGGGTGTTGATCTTCGAGTTGGAAACGCCCAAGCCGGACGTGTGCGACCTTTCGATTTATGTGGCCTTCAATTTTTCCCGCGGTCGTAAGTGGCTCACCGGACCGGCGTGGTGGCTGATGCGCCATGCCTTCCCCGCTTTCGTGCATGATGTGATCTGGAATCACTCCCTGTGCCAGTTGAAGGATTTTGTGGAAGCACGTTATCAAAACGAGGGCGTTCACTTTCAAGAGCAGGAAGCCTCGGCAAGCGCGACATCCGTTCCGGTTTGACCCCGCCGCAGACGCCAAAAAACGCGCGGCTTTTGCCAACACAGGTTTGGAAATCACCAGCGGGCTGACCTCAAGATGAACTTCGCGGGCGACTCCATGCCAGCCTGCCCGCGCGGCTCAACCTGAGTGCGAAACTGTATGGCCCGATTCAAGATCGCCTGGCTGCCCGGTGACGGCATCGGGGTGGATGTCCTCGAAGCCGCCAAGATCGTCCTCGATAAACTCTCCCTCGACGCGGAATATCTCCCCGGCGACATCGGCTGGGAGCTTTGGTGCAAAGAGGGCGACGCCTTTCCCGCCCGCACGGTGGACCTGCTCAGGAACGTGGACGCCGCCATGTTCGGCGCCATCACGTCCAAGCCGGTCAAGGCCGCCGCGGCCGAACTCGCGCCCGCGCTTCAGGGCAAGGGACTCACCTATCGCTCGCCCATTGTGCGGATGCGGCAGCTCTTCGACCTCTACATCTGCCTGCGTCCGTGCAAGGGCTACGCCGGCAACCCGCTCAACTTCAAACCCGGCATAGACCTGGTCGTGTTCCGCGAGAACACCGAGGACCTCTACGCCGGCGTCGAGTTCGCGCCCGTGCCGCCGGAGCTGGCCGACACGCTGGGCAAGCTGGCCAAGCCGTTCGCGCCTTTCGCCAGGCTGCCCGCCGATCAATACGCCGTCTCGTGCAAGATCAACACCCGCGCCGGCTCGGAGCGCATCGTGCGCGCGGCGTTCGAGTTCGCGCGGAAGTTCAAGCGGAAGAAAGTCACCGTCATCCACAAGGCGAACGTGGTGCGCGCGACCGACGGGCTGTTCCTCGAATGCGCCAAGGCCGTGGCCCGGGAGTTCCCGGACATCCCGATGGACGACGCAAACATTGACGCCATGACGATGTGGCTGCTCAAGAACCCGTTCAACTACGACGTGCTCGTCGCGCCCAATCTTTACGGCGACATCATTTCCGATCTTTGCGCGCAGATGGTGGGCGGGCTGGGCTTCGGCTGCTCGGGCAACATCGGGCAGAAGCTGGCGGTGTTCGAGCCCACGCACGGCTCCGCGCCGAAATACGCCGGCCAATACAAGGTCAACCCCATCGCCACGATCCTCGCCGCGAAGATGATGCTCGACTGGCTTGGCGAAACGGGCAAAGCCAGCGCGCTCGAAGGCGCGGTGGCGGCGGTCATCCAGGAAGGCAAGGTCCGTACCTACGACATGGGCGGCAAGGATTCCACGCTCGACATGGCGAAGGCCATTGCGGGGAAGTTGGGATAGCTCCAAGTGGAATGTGAAAACATGCTCTGCTCATCGAACCCAACTGGTGAGCCAGTGGACCATCGGTGCCACCACGAACAAGCCGCTGAAGGTGCCAATTACGCCACCCAAAATGGCCATCAACAATCCGACGACGGCCAGACCCGGTTGATACGCCGCCGCCACCACTGGGGCGGAAACCGGACCGCCCACATTGGCCTGGCTGGCGGTAGCCGCGAAGAACAACGGCACGTGAAATCGCTTGGCCGCCAGCAACAGCAGCCCGCCGTGTGTGAGCATCCACACCACGCCCATCAGCAGGTAGGCCGGGAATTCGCGGATGGCGTTCAAGTCGCCCTTCGCTCCGATGCGCGCCAGCACGAGATACAGCAGCGCGTAGCCGATTTTGGAGGCCCCGAAGTGCTCGAGCCGCGCTACCGGGGTCGCGGAGAGGACCAATCCAAGGATCGTGACCAAGATAATCATGATGCCATAGTAACCCAGCACGCTGCGCCAGAGCGGGCTGTGGACCTGGGTTTCCAACGCAGTTTGCGCCTGCGTGCCGAGCCATTTGCATACGAAGGCCAGGCCAAACGCCAGCGCCAGCATGTAAAGTATTTTGCTTGTGGCCGTGGGCCGCGCCTGTGCTTGCGTAACCGTTGCGACGCGACGATTCACTTCTTCGATGCGGCTGGAATCTGCGCGCAGCCAGCGGTTGACGGCGGTCTGTCGTCCGGCCAGGGCAATCAAGAGCGCCATCCAGGAGTAGCCAATGCAGACGTCCACAGCGATGATCGCGGCAAAGATCTGCCCCTCCGCTTCTGTCTGGGAATTCGCGGTGAGACTTTGCCAGATGGCGGCCAAATTCGCCGAGCCGCCGGTCCAACTGCCGCTCAAGGCCGCCACCCCTTTCCAAAGCGATTCCAAGTGCGCTGTCGGCAGCAGCCCGATTTTGAAGAACGGTAGGATGGCCAGGACGCCCACCGCCGCGCCCAGAATCACGCCGGCGGTGCCGGTCAGCATGACTCCAATCGTCCGCGGTCCCAATCTAAGAATCTCCGGCAGACTCGCGGAGAGAAAGAGCAGGAGCAGGCTGGCGGGCAGAATGTAATCCGTGAGCAGGCTGTAAACCGGAGATTGCTGGGGGAAGAAGCCCAGCGTCGCCAGCAGCATCGGCACGAAATATATCCAGAACACCGTGGGCAACACCGCGAAAACCTTCGCCAGCGCCTTGGCCTCCGAAAGCCGAAAGACCAGGGCGACAATCCCGCACAACAGCGCAAATAATCCGACGGGTTCGGCTTCCAGAAAATTGCGGAGTTCAGCCATGGACACAGGCGCAGAGCGTGCCATGCCTCCGGGCGAAACGAAACTGTTTTCAGGCTGGGGGGATACCGGCGGGACGAATCAAGTCGATTAGCCAGTCAGGAAGGCAGTTCCATTCCGGGCGGTCATGGAATTTGGATCAGCGCCGACGCATTGCCCGATGGCCCAAAAAAAAGCAATGAATTGCCAAAAACGGTGAAGCAGATGCACGGTGTGACCGCTACTTTTTTCCGCAGGATGACGCAGCGCCGGGCTGGGTAACGTCGTCCGGGCTGTGGACCGGTCAGCAGTTTCGCCGGGTCGCTGTAGCGCGGACGCGTTCATGGGCATTATGGCCCGGGAGCGTTTTCTGGAATCGGCGGTGGCGGACACGAGGTCCGCCCCGCACCCGCAACGGCATCACAACTGGTCGCCGGCTCTGCGCGCCTTTCAGGCGGCGCATCTGGACAGGATGAGATGACTTTGAAACGCGAACCCGTCAACACGCGCGCCACGCCCCGACCCGAACGGTCGGCACAGCGCACGTGGCGCGGGTCCTTTGTGCCGCGCCCCTGCTCTCACCTCCTGCCATGAGCGACCGAAGACTGGCCTTCATTTATTCCCCGGAGATTGAGCTGTTAAGCTACCCGCCGGATTGTCCCTTCAAGACTCAGCGCGCCGGTCTCACCCGGCAGCGGTTGATGTCGCTGGGGTTGCTGGACGGGGTGCGACAAGTGGAAGCAGCGGCCCGCCCGGCAACCTTGAATGAACTCCAGGCATGGCACACTCCCGTCTATCTCGATGAACTCCAGCGCGTAGCGGCGGGGGATTTGACCGTCACCGGCCTGAAAATGGGCCTCGGAGGACCGGACACGCCGGTGTTCAAGGACCTGTTCACCTACGGTACGTGGGCGTGCGGTGCCGGCCTGAACGCGGCGGATCTGTTGCTGGCCGGCGAGGCGGACATTGCGTTCAATCTGCTGGGCGGTTTCCATCACGCCATGGCGCAGCGCGCGGCGGGCTTTTGTTATCTCAATGACGTGGCGCTCGCCTGCATGAGACTGGCCGACGCGGGGAAACTGGTCGCCTATCTGGATGTGGACGCGCATCACGGTGATGGCGTGCAGGAGGCATTTTACCGGCGCAATGACGTGCTCACGATTTCCATGCACGAGAGCGGCAAGACGTTGTTTCCTTGGGGCGGCTTCGAGAATGAAATCGGCGAAGGACCAGGCCGCGGTTACAACGTGAACGTGCCCTTGCCGGCGGAGACGCATGACGAAGCGTTCCTGCTGGCGTTTGACCGCGTGGTGCTGCCGGTACTCGGCGCGTACGAACCGGACGTCATCGTGTTGGAACTGGGCATGGACACGTTGGCCGGCGATCCGCTCACGCATCTGTGCCTGACGAACAACGCGCTCGTGGATTTGATCCAGGAACTACTCAAGCTGAAAGTCCCGATCCTGGTGGCCGGTGGCGGTGGTTACAACGTTGAACACACGGTGCGCGGCTGGACCTTGGCGTGGCGCACCTTCGCCGGGCAGGGCGATGATGACGTTTTCAGCCTTGGCCTGGGCGGCGTGATGCTGGGCAGTTCGGAGTGGGCGGGCGGTCTGCGCGATCCCGTTCGATACATCAGTGCGGAGCAGCGCGCTGCCGTGACGGCCGAGGTGGAGGCCATGATTCAGCGCGTCGCACAACACGTTTTCCCCCATCACGGGCTGGGCCGGCCCGCAATTTCCTGCCCGCCGACCGTCAAAGGCGGTTGACATAACCGCTGATTCTGTAACATAAGCAAACACAAACCCAGACACAAAAAAGTATATGACTGAGCAAAGCAAAACGGTTTCCACGAGTTCACTGTTGCAGGAGAATCGGACGTTCCCGCCGTCGCCCGAGGTCATCCAGCGCGCCTACATCAACGCCGAGCAGTACCAGAAAATGTACGAACGCTCGATCAACGATTCCGACAAATTCTGGCTGGAACAGGCCGGCACCCTGGAATGGATCAAGCCGCCCACCGTGGCCCGCAAATACACCTGGGACACGGCCGCGCGGCGCATCCACCACACATGGTTCGAGGACGGCCAACTCAATGTCACGGTCAATTGCCTGGACCGCCATCTCAAAACCGAAAAGCGCACCAAGACCGCGTTGATCTGGCAGGGTGAGCCGGAAAACGACGTGAAGAAACTCACTTACGAGCAGTTGCACGCCGAGGTCTGCAAGTTTGCGAATGTGCTGAAATCGTTCGGCGTGAAGAAGGGCGACCGCGTGGCCATCTATCTGCCGATGATTCTGGAACTGCCCATCGCCATGCTGGCGTGCGCCCGCATCGGGGCGATTCACTCCATCGTCTTCGGCGGCTTCAGCGCCGAGGCGCTGGCGGGCCGCATCAACGATTCGACCTGCAAATTGCTCATCACCGCGAACGGCGGGTTGCGCGCGGGCAAAACGATTCCACTGAAGGCCATCGCCGATGAAGCCTTGAAGCACGCGCCCAGCATCGAGAAGGTGATTGTCGTCAAACACATCGAGAACCCGGGCAACATGACCGCGGGCCGCGACCTCTGGTGGCATGAGTTAATGGCTGCTGCGAGTCCCGAGTGCGCGCCGGAAACGATGAAGGCCGAGGATGTCTTGTTCATGCTTTACACCTCCGGTTCCACCGGCAAGCCCAAAGGCGTGGTCCACACCACCGCCGGCTACCTGCTGCACGCGGCCCTCACGCACAAATACATCTTCGACGTGCATGAGGATGATGTTTACTGGTGTACCGCGGACATCGGCTGGGTGACGGGACACAGCTACATTGTTTATGGTCCGCTGTGCAACGGCGCAACCAGCCTGATGTTTGAAGGTGTTCCCACGTTCCCGGACGCCGGTCGGTTCTGGCAGGTCGTCAACAAATTCAAAGTCACGGTCTTCTACACCGCGCCCACCGCCATCCGCTCGCTGATCCGCCTGGGCGAAGAATGGCCGAACAAATACGACATGAGTTCACTGCGCATCCTTGGCTCGGTGGGGGAGCCGATCAATCCCGAGGCGTGGATCTGGTATCATCGCGTCATTGGCAAAGAACGCTGCCCGATTGTGGACACCTGGTGGCAAACCGAAACCGGCGGCATTCTCATCACCCCGCTGCCCGGCGCGCACACGCTCAAACCTGGCAGCGCCAACCGGCCTTTCTTCGGCGTCGAACCCTTGGTCCTGCGCGACGACGGCACCGAATGTTCGGCAAACGAGGGTGGCAAGTTGTGCATCAAGAAACCGTGGCCGGGCATGATGCGGACGACCTGGGGCGACCACGACCGCTTCATTGACACGTATTTCACGATGTATCCGAACATCTACTTCACCGGCGACGGCTGCCGCATTGACGAGGACGGTGATTACTGGTTGATGGGCCGCATTGACGACGTGGTGAACGTGTCGGGCCACCGCATTGGCACGGCGGAAGTGGAAAGCGCGCTGGTGAGTCATCCGAAGGTTTCGGAAGCCGCCGTGGCGCCGATGCCGCACGACATCAAAGGCCAGGGCCTCTATGCGTTTGTAACCCTCAAGGAAGGCATCGCGGAAAGTGACGAACTCAAGAAGGAACTCGTCAATCATGTGCGCAAGGAAATCGGGCCGATTGCCGCGCCGGATAAAATCCAGTTCGCACCCGGCCTGCCGAAGACGCGTTCGGGCAAAATCATGCGTCGCATCCTGCGCAAGATCGCCGAGAACGCCGTGGACCAGATTGGCGACACCACGACACTGGCCGATCCGCATGTCGTGGATGCGCTGGTGAAGGGCAAACAGTAATTGCCGGTGAACAACTGCGCCCACCCGCGTGCTCCGCTGAGAAATGCGTGGAACGCGGGTTGGGCGCGGCGGTTGATTTTAATACGGGAGTTTTTTCTTTGATGACGTAGAGCTAGTTAAAGCAGACAACTTGGGATCGGGGGAAGGATACGCTTATGGCAGGGCAATCGGGGCGGGGAACTGCAAACGGAAAAGTAACCAGCATCCGGGACAGCGGCTCGCCGGGGACGGCAAACCGGGGTTGGGCGGTCGCGCTGGCCGGCACCGGGATCAATCTCGCGCTGGGTGTGCTTTACACCTGGAGTCTCTTCAAGGGCGCCATCGAAAAGGAGTTTGGCTGGCAAGGCTCGCAATTGAATGATCCCTACGCCTTGTGCTGTCTGGTGTTCGCATTCGTGATGATTCTCGCGGGACGCTGTCAGGACCGATTCGGCCCGCGCCTGACGGCGTCCATCGGTGGGTTGCTCGTCGGCACCGGCATGGTGCTCATCTCGACCACAAACAGCTATGCGCTGTGGCTGCTCGGCTTCGGCGTGTTGGTGGGGGCGGGCATCGGGTTCGGTTATTCGTCAGCCACGCCGCCGGCGTTGAAATGGTTTCCGCCGGCCAAGACCGGCCTGATCGCCGGCCTGGTCGTCGCGGGCTTCGGCCTGGCGCCGGTTTATCTCGCGCCTTTGTCGCAATTCCTGCTGGCGCATTACCAGTTGCGCGGCTCGATGCTGATATTTGGAATTGCCTTCGTCGTGATCGTCTGCGGTCTGGCGCAACTTTTGATCAATCCACCGTCGGGTTACGTGGCCGGGGTGAAATCAACCGCGTCCGCCACTGCCGCCAAGCCTGTGGCGGCGGTCCACGTGGCGCCGCGCGAAATCCTGCGGCAACCGACCTTCTGGCTGTTGTGGGTGATTTACTTCATTGGCGCGGGTGCAGGGTTGATGGTGATCGGTAGCATCAGCGGCATGGCCAAGACCAGCATGGGTGAACTGGCGTTCGTGGCCGTGGCGGTCATGGCCATCGGCAATGCCGGCGGGCGCGTTCTGGCCGGCACGCTCTCCGACAGAATTGGACGGCGCTGGACTTTGTGCCTGGTGCTGTTCATCCAGGCCGTCCTGATGTTCGTGGCCATCCCCATCACCGCTTCCAAGGACATGGCCGCCGTGGTGATCGTATTGGTGGCGGCGCTCATCGGCGCAAACTACGGCGCGAATCTGGCCTTGTTCCCATCGTACACCAAGGACCTGTGGGGCTTGAAAAGTTTCGGAGTGAACTACGGAATCTTGTTCACGGCCTGGGGCGTGGGTGGCCTGGTGTTGCCCCGGCTGCAACAAACGCTCACCGCGCAGAGCGGCGGCAGTTATCAATCCTCATTCATCACCGCCGGTGTGCTGTTGCTGGTCGGCGCCGGGCTGACGCTGCTGCTGAAATCGCGTTCCTCAAGTACCGCAGTGACCACGCCCGCCGGGGAAACCAAACTGACATCACCAGCCAAGGGTGGGGTGGCATGAAGAACAAGCTTCGCGGCAAAGGCATCGCGATTTCGCGAACCTTCCGTCGTCCCTGCTTGATCGTGGCTCTGACCATGGTCGCGGCAATCTGCGGGACCGAGAGTCAGGCGCAAGGCTGGCAACTGGCCAGCAACCTGACGCTGAAAGCCGACCTGACACTCAAGGAAACGTTCGATAGCAATGTCTATCTACAGCACGAGAAACCCTCGCCCGCAGTTGCCGATGCCGCCCAGCCGGGACAGGAATCCCTCGTCACCTCGGTGACCCCGAGTCTGGCCTTGGACTGGCGACCCATGCCGGAATTCAACTTCGGCGCCGCTTACGCACCCGAAGTGAACACCTACCATTCGGAGTCATCTGAAAGTCATGTGGCACACCGGGCCAGCCTGCGGTTTCAGGGCGTGGTGCGTATCGTGACGTGGCAGATGCAGAACAGCTTCACTTGGATTGACGGTAGCCGGGAAGGTTTGACCTTCGGCGCCCCGGGCGGCGCGCCGGCCATCGGCGGCATTCCGCTGCGCGACCGGCGGGCGGCGTTCATCTACCGGAACAGCTTTGGCGCGTTTCACAAACACGGCGATTGGTTCTTCCGCCCGGCCGTCTCCTCCTACATCCACGATTTCCAGACCGAACGGCGGAGTCCGGCGACGGACCCCTTTTACCAGAATTATGTGGATCGCAACGATTTCAACGTCGGCTTGGACGTGGGCTACAAGGCGTTCAAGGAAGGGTACGTGTTTGTCGCGTATCGCTTCGGCTGGCAGCACGAACCGTCGTTGCCCAGCCAGAGCTACGATTACTCCAACGATTACCGGCGCCTGCTGCTGGGGTTCGAAGGCAAGATCACCGATTGGCTGAGTCTGAACCTGTTCATCGGCCCGGATTGGCGGGATTTCAACCACGACCCTCCGGACGGCTTCGACTCCCAGCACGTGAAGCTGTTTGTGGATGGCACCGCAGTGCTCACGCTGACGAAATCCGACACCGTGACGCTGACGGCAAAACGGTTTGAGCAACCGGCATTTGGCGCGCCGTCCGCCTATGAAGACATCACTTACGAGATTTCCTGGCGTCACCGTTTGAGTGAGAAGTTCACGTCCGTAGCGGGTTTCAAAGCCTACGGTGGCGTCTGGGAATCGCCGGTAAAGCGCGAGGACTGGATCTTCACCCCCAGCGCCGCACTGAATTACAAACACAACCAGCATCTCAGCGCGGAACTGGCCTACTCCTACGATTGGGCGGACAGCCGGATTCCCAACACCGAGGGACGCGAGTTCACGCGACACTTGGTAGCATTGGGAGTGAAGTACAGCTTCTAACTGAACCTGGCTTGCACCCTGGGTTAACGCGCGATAGACTCAAACGATGAGCACGGCTGAAATCATCTTTGAGAAGAGCAGTTCGCTTCCGCCCAATCTCCAGCAAGAAGCGCTGGATTTTGTTGAGTTCCTGTTGGCGCGTAAAGGTGAGGGCCAGGAAGCCAGAGACTGGTCCCGCTTCTCGGCGCAACAGTTATCGGCGCAATACGCCCCCGCCGATGCCATCTACGATCAGGATTGAACTCAATGGCAGTTTTCTTGCGAGGCGACGTGGTGTTGGCTTGGTTGGTGTTTTCCGACAGGCAAGGTTCAAAACGCCGTCCCGTTTTAGTCGTGCATGACTTTGGCGACGACGATCTGCTCGTTGTGCCGGTGACCAGTCATGCGACGCGAATCGCCAGCAACTTGGTCGTTTCCCAATGGAGCAAAGCGGGACTGAGACTCCCGTCCATCATTCGCGTGGCCAAGTTGGCGACACTTGACAAATCGTGCGTTGAACGACAATTGGGACGGCTGGCGGCCGAGGATCTTGCAAAGTTCAACCAAACCCTGGCCATTGTTTGCCAAGAGATCGTGGCTTGCAAGACTCGCGGCGCGATAGCCCTGCCGGCCCGCTCCTCAACTCATTCCTGCGGGTAAACCAGAATCCGGTCATGCACCACCACGGCCAGATCATTCTTCCCGTCGCCGGTGAGGTCCGCCACCAGCGCCTCGCGCGGTTCGGGGAATGAGCCGCTCCGCCCGCGGAACGTGCGTTCCTCAAACACCTGCCAGCGATCCGCCGGCACCAGCTTGTGGTTGGCGTCGAAGATCACCAGATCCAGATGGTTCCTGGCTGTCTCCATGAAGACCAGGTCCTTGCGCCCGTCATTGTTTAAATCGCCGGAAACCACGTCATGCAGGAAACCGTTCTTGATGGGAGTTTCGTAACCATCAAGCGAGGTCAATGCCCATGCGTCGCCCGACAACGGCAACCACGCGATGGCGTTCAGGCCGAGAAACGCCACGGCGTTTGGCGTGTCGCCGCCCAAGGTCACGGGCTGCAGACTGCGGAATTCGGAAACCGGCAATGGCAGGTTGCGCACCACCTGCCACACCCCGGACGCATCGCGCTCGCATAACGTCAACGCCTTCCGCTCCGCGTCGAGCAGGAACAACGACGGCACGGTATTCGTGCCGTGCTGCACCGCCGCCGCGCCAACGATCCGGGAATTCCCCGCCGCCCCGTTGATTTGATCCTTCACTTGAAACACCCAGCCGGCGCCCGTCGGGGATTGGCCTCCCGGCTCCGGATTGAGCACCACGGCGCGCACGAAATTCCGCTGCGCCAGCAGGAGTTCGGCCTTTCCGTCGCCGTCCACGTCCGCCGTGCTGAACCACGGTTGGGCGATGTCCGCTCCGCCCGGCGGGGCAACGTCCAGTTCGTCAAAATCCTTGTCCGGCACCTGCAAAAGCACTTTGACTTTCTCGTACGGGATGAGCGCGAGCAGATCGGGCAAGCCGTCCTGGTTGACATCGTGAATCGCCAAGGTCGAGGGATTGGATTTGAAATTCTCGCTCAACTTTTGCGTCCGGCTCGTGCCGTCCGCCCCGCGCGTCACCAGCGACCGCTTGCCGTCCTGATCCACAATCACCGCGAGCATGGGTTTCCCGCCTGGCTGCAAGTTGCCCACCGCCATCACCAGGGGCCGGCCCTCGAATGGAATCAATGCCGGGAACGGAAGGCGTTCTCCGTCATCCAGGCGGGCCACCCCGATTTGCCGCTCCTCGGTGCTCAACAGAAACACCTCCGGCTTTCCGTCGCCGTCCCAATCCGCCACCGCAATGTCGCTCACGCCCGCCAGCGTGGGAAAAGCGCGCGGTGATGCCAGCGAGCCGTCGGGCCGCTGGAAGAAGATCGAGAGTTTGCCGCTTTCGGGTTCGGCCACGAGCAAATCCACGCGCGCATCGCCGTTCACGTCCGCCCAATGCTGACCGCGCCGGGCCTTGTCCGTCTTGTTCAACGGCAACACCTGAAACTGGCCCTGCTGGAAATCTCCCGACAGCGTTTCCGCCGGTTTGCGCGTGAATTGCGAAATCTGCGCCCGACCGGAATTCTGTGCAATGGTCATCACAAAGGTCTTTTCGTTGGCTTCCAGTGTGTCGGCCCAATACGAGCGGATGGGCGGCAGCGTGAAATAGATTTCCGGGCCGAGCTGACCGTCGGCGGTTTGCAGCCGGAAGCGGAACGGCGTGGGACTTTCCCAGTTCACGAGCAGCATGTCTTGTCGGCCATCGCCATCCAAGTCGAGCACCTGCACCGATTTCACCACGCCGGAGACGGGGATTCTATCCGGTTCGGCCAGGGTGCGGTCTTCGTTTTGAGCGAGGAGATAAACGTGGTGCTCCGAGAGCAACACCAGGTCGGTGCGGCCATCACCGTTTAAGTCACCCGAGGTCATCGCATTCTGACTGAGTTGACCGTCATCAATCGGCCAGCGGCGCGGCGTGCTCCAGTTGTTGGACCCCTGGTTGTAAACCACTACCAACTCCTTGGGTTCGCCGTAATAGGCAATGTCGGGCCGGCCATCGCTGTTCAAGTCGGCCACCACCATCGCGGCAATCCGTTTCTCCGAGGCGATGGAATCAATGCGAAACCGCGCGTCGGGCGGCAGCTCGTTTAGCTCACGTTTGGCCAACGGCTTTGTCACCGTGGCGAGATTGGTCTTGCCCGTCTGGTTGTAGAGCAGGTTGATTTTGGACCGTGAGTTGTTGACGATGATGAGGTCGTTCAGGCCGTCACCGTCCAGGTCGGCGGCGTGCAACAGGCCGATGGCGCTGTCAATCGGGAAGATTTCCGGGCCGGTGAAACCAAAGCGATTGGTCGGCGTCTCCGTCGAACTGGCCACGACGAATCCGGCCATTCCAAGGGAAGCAACAACGCCAACAGCCGCGCGCACAACAAGGATAAACTTTTGCATGAAACGTGGCGCAAGCTGCCATTGCGGGGGAGAGTTGGCGAGTTTATTTCCCCACGAAGTGCAGCACGACGCGGCGCGTGTGCGGCGCGCGGCGGTGTTCCCACAGGTAAATTCCCTGCCACGTGCCGAGTGCCAGTTGCCCACCGCTGACGGGGATGCTCAGGTTCACCGTCGTTAATGCCGTGCGCACATGCGCCGGCATGTCGTCATCCCCTTCGCAGGTGTGATCGAACAGCGGGTCGCCGTCGGGCACGAGGCGCGCAAAGAAGCGGTCCAAGTCGGCCCGCACGTCCGGGTCGGCGTTCTCCTGAATGAGCAGCGACGCGGACGTGTGCTGAAGATGCAGCGTGACCAGGCCGTCGAGAAAGTCGTTCTGGGAAATCCACTCCTGAACGCGGTGCGTGAACTCGTAAAGGCCGCGCCCGCGCGTGGCAATGGTCATTTCAAGCAGCAGTTGGCGGAGCATGGTCTGGATGGTGGTTGGCCCGTCGGCTGACTGATTTTCCAATCTGCGCAAGGGTGCGCAAGCGAAAAAAAACGCACGTATAGCCGCGGCGGAGTTGACGTTAATGGGTGGCGTGCCGGAAATCGTTCCACAACGAAGGTGTTGGCGCCCGCAGCGGTTTGATGTCCGCCAAGATGTCCACCACGACTTCCGCCTTCGATTTCGCGCCTTGCGGGCCGCCGTGGTGGAGCAGGATGCTCAACGCGCACAGAAGGGCCGCAAGAATTACTCGAAATCAGTATTGCTCTGCGGCCCGGTTGATTGAACAATCAGGCCAATCACCGCTGTTTAGCCGAACCAGTAACCAATATGAATGTGAATCTAACTGGCACGCCCGAACCCATCTCCCATCCCCCCATTCCCCAGGAAGCATTTGATTGGTATGACGAATACGCCCACGGCCTGATTGACCGGCGCACTTTCATGAACCGGCTTTCCACGCTCGCGGTGGCGGGACTGACCATGAACGTCTTGCTCGCCGCGCTGATGCCGAACTACGCCAACGCCGAACAGGTTCCCTTCAACGATCCTGACATCAAAGCGCGTTACACAACTTTTCCTTCGCCGGAAGGCCATGGCGAAGGACGCGGCTATCTTGTCGCTCCCGCCGCACTGACTGGCAAGGCTCCGGCGGTTTTGGTCATCCATGAAAATCGCGGACTGAATCCCTACGTCAAAGACGTCGCCCGACGCGTGGCCAAGGCAGGCTTTGTTGCGTTTGCGCCGGATGCGCTCCATCCCAAGGGAGGTTATCCCGGCAACGACGATGAAGGCCGCGCACTGCAAGGCTCGATGGATCGCGTCAAGATTGAAAAGGACTTCATCGCAGCAGCGAAGTTTCTCAAGACGCACGAACTGTGCAACGGCAAGTTGGGCGCGGTCGGTTTTTGCTTCGGCGGTTACATTGTCAACATGCTCGCCGCCGTGGTCCCCGATGTGTTGAACGCTGGCGTTCCCTTCTACGGCACGCCCGCCGCGAAAGAAGTCCGCAAAAACATCAAAGCTCCGCTGATGATTCAACTCGCCGAGTTGGACACCCGCGTGAACGCCAGTTGGCCGGAATACGAAGCGGACCTGAAAGCCGCCGGGGTGAATTACACCATGCACATGTATCCGCAGTGCAATCACGGCTTCCACAACGACTCCACCGGCCGCTACGACGAGAAAAACGCGCAACTCGCCTGGGAACGCACCATCGCCTTCTTCAAGCAACACTTGGCAGCCCCGTAAGCGATCGCTGCAAAAGTCCTCTCCCTGGACGGAGCGCGGAGCATTGCTCCGCGCTCCGACTCCGTAAGGGTTCAGGCTGGCTTCTCATTTGCGGGTGATCCCGATTTTGACGTCGCACGCCGGAGCAGTCGCCCGTTCATATCGCTTTCATGCTTCTGCGGCCATCGCTATCCTGCTGCCATGCCTGTGAACAATCCCGACTCTCCCTGGCAACGCGTCGGCGCGCTCGATGAGTTGCAGCAACGTGAACTCCAGCAAATCACCATCGGCGGCAAGCCTGTCGCTTTGTCGTTCAAGGACGGCAAATTCGGCGCGGTGGCCGGACGGTGTCCGCACGTCGGCGGACCGCTGGGCGAGGGTCAACTGGCGGGCGACGCCGTCGTTTGCCCGTGGCACGGGTGGAGTTTCCACCGATGCGATGGCAAATCGGCGAAAGGTTATCCCATCGCCGTGGCCGCTTATGAATTGCAGGAGGCGGACGGCGCGCTGTGGATTCGTTTCGACACCGCCACGCCGGCACAAGCACCGCAACGCGAGCCGCATCGTCTCGCGCGTCCAGTGAAGCGCGAGCCGGGGCCAATTCGCGTGTTTGGGCTTTCGACGACCGGCATGGACGCCTAAGCGCCGCGTTATTCGACCTCGGAAGATTTGTTGACCGAAGCGCTCGCACACGCCCGCACCGCGCTCGGCTGTGAGTCCCGGCTCATCAAGCTCGCCGAGGTAAAGTTCAAGCACTGCGAAGGCTACTACTCCAAGGCCGCGCCGGCCTGCACCTGGCCCTGCACGCTCACGCAAATGGACGCCGAGGACGAACTCGAACCCGTGTATGAGGCGCTTGTCCACTGGGCCGACGTGGTGCTCGTGGCCACGCCGATTCGCTGGGGCGCGGCCAGCTCGCTCTATTTCAAGATGGCCGAGCGGATGAACTGTGTGCAAAACCAGGTCACGCTCAACGACGTTGCGCTCATCCAAAACAAAGTGGCGGCCTTCATCATCACGGGCGGACAGGACAATGTGCAAGGCGTTGCCGGCCAAATGCTCGCCTTCTTCTGCGAACTCGGCTTCACGTTCCCCCAGTTCCCGTTCGTCGCGCACAGCCGTGGCTGGACGGCGGAGGACATGGAAAGCAACGTCCGCTTCGTGCAAGCCGACCCGGGTCTGCGCGAAGGCGCGCGCGAACTCGTGACCCGGGCCGTGGAGGCCGCGCACGGACTGCTCACCGTGGCGGACCAGGCCAAGCACATCGTCCGCGGCGGAAGAAAAGCGAGCGGGGCAGAACATTGAGGAGCGCGGAGCATTGCTCCGCGAGTTCCACTTTGGTGCAATCGTGCGGAGCAATGCTCCGCGCTCCGTTTATGAAACGACCGCCTCAGTCAAAAACCGAACATCTCCGCCGCCTCGTCTCCGGAAAGAATGACTGGAGCGAGCCGTTGTCGGAAGCGGCCAAGGCGAAGGGTTTCAAAGGTTGGCACGAGCGCGGTTATCTGCCGCATTGCGACAAACCGGGCCTCATCCAATTCGTCACATTCCGGCTGTGGGATTCCTTGCCCGCTTCGCGGCGCGGTGAGTGGAAACATCTCCTGGCCATCACCGAGCGGAGCGATGCTCCGCGCTCGGGAACGGCGGCAAACGCGGATGTTTCCGGAGCGCGAAGCATTGCTACGCGTGATGATGAAACAACCGGAGCGCGGAGCATCGCTCCGCACGAACCAACGAAAGCGCAAGCCCGCGCCCAAGCCGCCCGCGAGCAACGTCGCAAGCTCGAAGAATACCTTGATCGCAACCATGGGGAATGTTTTCTCCGCGACCCGCGCATTGCCGAACTCATGGAGCGCACCATGCGCTTTCATCACGGCCAGCGGTTTGATCTGCTGGCGTGGGTCGTCATGCCCAACCACGTTCACGCGTTGTTCCAGGTGGGCGACACCACACCGCTTTCTGACATCATGCGAAATTGGAAATCCATTTCCGCAGTGGCGGCGAACAAGATGCTGAACCGCTCGGGCGATTTCTGGCAGGAAGACTATTGGGACACGTTCATGCGGGACGAGGAGCAAACGCGAAAGGCCATTCGCTACATTGAGAACAATCCGGTAAAAGCAAAGCTGTGCCAAACGCCCGAAGCATGGCCGTTCAGCAGTGCGCGTTTCCGTGATCCGCAAACGAGGGAGTTGCAGTTGTAACCGCGCGGCTGCGCAACGACAACGGAGCGCGGAGCATTGCTCCGCGAGTTCCTGCTTTAATGCCCGGTTTTAGAAACACGCGGAGCAATGCTCCGCGCTCCTGGGCTCACGCCCTCCGCTCTTTGATGCCCGCCAGAATATCCGCCACGACCTCCCCCTTCGGCTTCGCACCTTGCGGGCCGCCGTGGTGGAGGCGGACGCTCACCGCGCCGGTCCCGCAATTGCGGGATCGCGACCGCCGATGACCCGCCGGAGCGCGAAGCATTGCTTCGCCAGTTGCGATTGGTTGGGGGGATGAAAACAGAAGCACGCGGAGCAATTCTCCGCGCTCCGTTGTTGCGGTGTGGCGCTGAAATCCGAATCCACGCGCACCATGTTCGCGCGCAGTTCGGCCACGATGGGCTGGGCGTAGTTGATCAACGCCTCGTCGTCGTTGAGCGTGATGACGCGCACCTGATCGGGTGCGAGCCAGAGCGGGAAGTTGCCCGCGTAATGCTCGATGAGGAAGCCGATGAACCGCTCATGCGTGCCGAGCGGCGCGCGATGGATGCACAACGGCGTCTTGTTCGAGTTGTCCTTGTCGCGGTAAGTGAGGCCGAACTTGGCGGGCACGGCGAAGTCCACCTGGTTGGTGGCGATGGTGAAT
>JAANMW010001017.1_pt1 | contig 31798 bp, 24 predicted proteins | sample 7279671 | NCBI WGS metagenome assembly JAANMW01 (sample SAMN14094541, study PRJNA606508) | bioreactor metagenome | isolation source: A lab-scale SPAN reactor treating ammonium-rich wastewater day 247 | place: Ireland: Galway | collected 2017-09-19 | reverse complement strand
TTGCAGGCGACGGCGGCAGTCTGGAACTACAACGTCATGAACATCGTTCACAAATCACGCTACCCCAAAAGTCCATTTTCCGTTGAAGCATTACACTCTCCTTCCCAGAACATCAAACACTGTGAGTTGAATAGCAGTCGGCTGTTCGAGGTCAATCATGATGGTGGTGGATGGATTGAAAGGATTAGGAGAGTTCTGATAAAGAAATGCCCGGGATGGGGTGGGTAGCATTGTTTGTATGGCCAATGTCGGCGCAATCTCAAAATCAACAGCGCGATGCCCATATACCAATGAGCCTTGCGCAAAAACCAGATTGGGTGATGAATCTCTATCAATATCCAGAAGATGAAACATCCAAATCACGGCACTGTCTCGACGCCACGTCCCGAGACCTTGTCCTGTAAGAGAGTAGAGCCGTATGCCACTGTACGTTTCATTCTGGATCTCGAACCAGTTCGCGCCAGCAACGATTCGATTTTCATAGAAAGTGCCATCGTTTACCCACAGCGGAGAACTCTGGAACGTAGAATCAATCCACATTGTCTGCCATGTACTGTCGGAAGTATATTTGATGGCGTACGCCGAGCCGCGTCCGTGCGGGCCCACACCACCAATGAACATTTCTTTGGCGCGGTCGCCGTCGAGGTTGATGAACATCGGCGCAGTACAAAGAACGGGGAGCCCAACGGAAAAATAGTGTGGACGCCACGAGAAAGGTCCATCCGGGGGCGTGTACTTTAGGTAGGTGATATACTCCGGCTGCCCTCCGCCTGAAAGGAAACCGCCATCCCCCAAAATGATCTCATCCCAGCCTTCGCCATCCACCTGTCCCACTGCAAAATCCGTTATGTACCAATTGTACCGTGCTAAGCGTTGCGGGCTGAATGACATAAACCATCCCGTACATCCGCTGCCACAAGGGTATTTGCCTGTATACTGGGCGATGTCAACGAACGTACGGTCATACTGGGGCCATGTGTCCGAAAAAAGAACTGAGAGTTCTTTGACGCCATCGTCGTTCACGTCGGTCTCCAGCACTTTCACCGCTCCTCGCGGGCCGCAGATATTCGTGCTGTAGAAACGGAATTGCCCGGGGCCGAAGCACTCCAATAAGCCAATCGCTGAACAGTTCTCTCCTGAATTGTAATGCACAACAATCTCTTTTCGTCCGTCATTATCAATATCCGTAATCGCAAACGGGTATCCGCCGTAAGACATGAGCGTATCCCATACGACGATGTATTGGTTATTGCCAATATTCTTGTATACTATCAATGTACCGTTCGCTGCCGGCGCTCCCTCATAAAGATAGTAGACCACCTCTGCCTCACCGTCGTTGTCGAGATCGCCGACAAGCACGCAGCACGGCAACGCCTGCGGTCGAAATGATGATCTTCTTTTTCATGATGGTGTCTCCACGACTGTCATAACTGATTGGATCTTATCGAAATGCGGTGAGATTCCCGTGTAGATACGTATCACGAGTTACAATGTTACGAGACAAGCAAATATTGAGCACTGCCAAAGTAGCGCATTAGTTGTTTCTTAGACTACATGAACGCGCAGGTGGTTTCAGGTGAAGAAAGCAATCAATTTGCAATTCAACCACACGTCCATTATTATCTACAAAGCAAAACTTCGAATTTGTCCAGCATTATAGAGATATGCATCCTTCCCTCAACGACTTCCACCCCATCGTTCGCCGGTGGTTCGAGAGAACTTTCGGAGAGCCGAGTCCGCCGCAGGTACAGGGGTGGCCGAGCATTTCCTCGGGTAACCACACGCTCATTCTCGCACCGACAGGTTCGGGCAAAACGCTCGCCGCGTTTCTCTGGGCAATCAATCATCTTGTTGAGCAACATCTTGCTGAAGAACTGAGTCCCGGCGTCCGTATTCTCTATGTCTCGCCGTTGAAGGCTCTCAACAACGACATCCAGAGAAATCTCGAATTGCCTCTTGAGGGAATAAGAAAAGAAGCCGAAGCGGATGGCTTGAAACCCCCGACAATCACGACGGCAGTACGAACAGGAGACACGCCGCAATCCCGGAGAGCCGCCATGATCCGCACGCCGCCGGATATTCTCATTACGACGCCCGAGTCGTTGTACTTGATGCTCACGTCAAAGCAGGCACGCAAGATTTTCACGACTGTCCAATATGTGATTGTAGATGAGATTCACTCCGTGTGCAGCAACAAGCGGGGCGTTCATCTCTCGCTGACGTTGGAACGACTGCAGCAAGTTGCTCAACAAGATTTCGTCCGCATCGGACTTTCTGCGACACAACGTCCGCTGGAAGAGATTGCTGCTTTCCTCGGAGGTCAAACGTGGGACGGCAGCCAGTTGCTTCCCCGTTCCGTGAACATCGTTGATGCCGGACAGAAGAAGCAGATGGATTTGATGGTAGAATGCGCGCCGCCCGACTTCTCCGACTTGCCCGCCGAAAGCGTCTGGCCGATGGTGTTTACCGAAATTCTCCAACTCATCCTTCTCCATAAAACAACACTCATCTTCGTCAACAACCGCCGACTTGCCGAGCGTGTGGCGGCGAAGCTGAACGAAATGATGACGGGAGATGACAACGAGGAATCGGGACAGGGACGAACGTTCAATATGTATGCAGTTCCGATGGTGATCGAAAACCAGAGGTCAGAGGCCAGAGGTCAGAAGTCAGAAGATCACAACAGTAATCCCAAACCCGTAATCCCCAAGAACGACCTCGTGCAAGCCTACCACGGCTCAATGTCCCGTTCTGCCCGCGAGCAGATGGAGGCAGAACTGAAAGCCGGTAACTTGCGCTGTCTGGTTGCGACGTCGTCGCTCGAACTTGGCATTGACATCGGCAGCATCGATCTCGTCATTCAACTTCAGTCGCCGAAGGGCGTTGCCCGCGGCCTGCAGCGCGTCGGCCGGTCGGGACATGTGATTGCAGCAACGAGTAAGGGACGAATCTTCCCGACATTCCGGGAGGATCTGGTCGAGTCGGCAGTCGTGTCAAAGGCGATGATGCAGCACGATGTTGAGTTCACAAACATTCCGAAGGATTGTCTTGACGTCCTCGCCCAACAAATCGTTGCCATGGTGAGTGTTGAAGAATGGGATGTTGACAGACTTTTTGCCCTCATCACACAATCATATTGTTACCGTGATTTGTCCGAGAAGCTGTATCTCGGGGTTCTGAACATGCTTGCCGGAAGATACACGAACGAGATGTTCAGAGAACTCAGAGCCCGCATCTCGTGGGATAGAGTAAACAGCTCGCTGCGTGCATTGCCGGGAAGCTCCCAGCTTGCCATCACCAGCGGCGGTACGATTGCAGACCGGGGCTACTTCGGCGTGTACCTCGAAGACGGCAAGACGAAGGTCGGCGAAGTGGACGAGGAGTTTGTGTATGAAAGTCGTGCGGGCGACACGTTTGTTCTTGGCTCCAGTGTGTGGAGAATGTTAGAGATTGATGCGAACCGAATCACTGTTGTGCCCGCCCCAGGCATGCCCGCCCGCATGCCCTTCTGGCGCGGTGAAGGCATCGGCAGAAGTTTTGAGCTGAGCATGAAGGTGGCTGAGTTTAGAAAAGAAATGAGTGAGCGCGTTGACTCGCCCGATTGTCTGAGATGGTTGCAAACCGCATTCCCGATTGACTCTAAAGCGGCATGGAACATCGAGCAGTATTTTCTGAAGCAGAAGAACATCACGGGCCTTGTTCCGCATAGCGAGCTGCTGGTAATCGAAGGATTCCGGGATGAAGTGGGCGACCCGCGTATCGTTATTCATTCTTCGTTCGGGAGAAGAGTGAACGGTTTGTTGGGACTTCTCTTCTCACGCCGCGTGCAGCAGCTCATCGGCACCGAACCGCAGATGCTGTACAACGACGACGGCATACTCCTCCGCTGCCCCGACGTTGACGAACTTCCCTTGAATATTCTCGACAATCTTACGCTTCAGGAGGCCGAGGAGATTGTCCTGAACGATCTGCTTTCTTCTCCCCTTTTCGGCGGGCAGTTTCGCATGAATGCAGCGCGGGCATTGCTTATGCCGAAGATTGCGCCCGGCAAACGTACACCCCTCTGGCTGCAGCGACTCCGTGCAAAAGATCTTCTGCAAATAGCGAGACGGTTCAACGATTTCCCCATTGTTATTGAAACGATTCGGGATGTGTTGAATGATGTTCTTGACTTTGAGCATTTCAAGGAAATCGTCCGGCAAGTTGTTGAGGGACGAATTCAGGTCAGGTCGGTACAGACGGAAGTTCCATCGCCGTTCGCAGCAAGTCTTCTGTTCGATTTCATTCAAGTCTATATGTATGAATGGGACGAGCCAAAAACGGACAGGATGAGTCGCTACCTCGAAGTGAACCGAGAGCTTCTATCCGAAGTCGTTGATCTCGACTCAATGAACGAGATGATTCGTCCTGAAGCCATTGAAACCGTCGAACGCCAGTTGCAGCGCGCTGCCGAAGGCTACAAAGCCCGATCGCCCGAGGAGTTGTTGGAGATTCTTCTTCGTATCGGTGATCTTTCAGAAGAAGAAATCACAGAACGGATCGTTGATGGCGATCTTTCAATGTTGCATGAGTTAGAGAAAAACGGCCGCGCAATACAGATGAAGTTCCCTTCAGGGCTCCGATGGATTGCGGGCGAAGAGGATGAACTCTATTCTCATATTGACTCTGAACGAAACCAGACAGCTATCATCCGCCGCTATTTACAGAACCATGGCCCGATTTCTTCACAAGAGCTTTCAGCTCGTTACGGATTCCGGCATGAACATGTAAGCGACCTCCTCAACAAACTTGCATTAGCAAAAGAGATTATCGAAGGCAAGTTTTCCCGCCATTCATCCGACATGCAGTTCGTTTCCCGCACGAATCTCGAACGCATACATCGCCAAACCATCACGATCCTCCGGAGAGAAATTCAACCCTCCACCCTCGCTGAGTTCACGAACTTCCTTCTTCATTGGCAAAAATTCCATCCCTCTACTCAAGAAATCGCCAGCGATGGAATTCAGATCGTGCTGGAACAATTTCAGGCTCTTCCGCTTCCTGCGGAGATTTGGGAGCCGGAGATTCTGTTCAGGCGAGTCAAGAACTATTCGCGAGAATCGCTTGCATCGCTGACGTCGGCGGGGACAATCGTCTGGACAGGCGGAGGGCCGGGGAAACTCAAGTGCATTGTTCGGGGCGAAGGCTCGGCATTTCTCGAACAACCATCCGCTGAACTTGAGGCGGGGCTTTCCGCGTCATCACACCGCATTGTGACATATCTCCGCACGAATGGCGCTTCGTTCCTGCATGACATTCGCAGCGGTACGCATCTCTCGCTCGACGCCATCAACAACGGCATCGCCGAGTTGTTCTGGAACGGCCTCGTCACAAACGACGTCTTCGCCGAACTTCTCTCTGTCAAACGATTCTCGAAGACAGCCGAAGAAAAGCCGTTGGAGCCGATTGATCTCGTAACAGGCCGCCGCAATCCGTACCGGTTCAAAGCAATGCAGTCGGTTCGCAAAGCGCTGAAGCAGGTTCCGGGCTGGAACGGACGCTGGTCTCTCGTACACTTGCCAGGCGTGTTGGGACCGGAACTGACGATTGAGGATAAGGCCGAAGCGCAGGCGTTGCTGCTTCTCAGTCGTTACGGCATTCTGGCGCGGGAGTTTTATAGACGGGAGGAACTGCTTCCGTGGAGTCTCATCGCTTCACAATTGCAGCGAATGGAAATGCGGGGAGAAATTCGTCGCGGATATTTCGTTGAGGGATTGTCGGGGATGCAATACGCCCTGCCTGCCGCGGTTGAGCAATTGCGCCGTGTTCGCTCTGAACAGAACGATGCCGATCAACCAATCATCATCAACGCATGCGACCCGGCAAACCCGGTGGGAGTTGCCAACTTCTCACTTCCGGTTCAGCCTTCGCGCATTCCTTCAAACTACATTGCATTCCTTCGAGGAAATCCGGTTCTCGTAGTCGAAAGCAACGGGGCACGGATTCACACGGTTGGCGAGCCGGCGCACGAGACAATCCTTCACGTGATGATGCAGCTTCTTGCTTTGATGAAACTGCCTGACCCGCTTCGCCCGTTCAAAGAGATAGTTGTTGAGCATTGCAACGGGGAACGCCCCACCAATTCTCTCCTCGGCCCGTTGCTCACCTCGCTCGGATTCCGGAAGGATATGAATCAGACGATGCGCTTTGATGGGTATTTGTAGGAACCGAGTACGTCTTCTCGGTCGTCACCCTGCCCGTCGTAGCGGTACGATGGCGGGTTTTATTGATTGTCATGGCACCGTGACGACAATACGGAAGCAGTGAGAATGAACCGAGGGACAAAGTTGCTGTCACAGTACCGGTTGATTCCGGGAAACTATGACAGCCCAGTAAACCATTCAACAAGGGCGAGCCGCCTTGACTCGCCCTTCGGACAGCGTAGGTCTCCTGTCCCGACATCTACGGGTCATTGCCGTCATTTCGTCAGCACCAACTTGCTCACCTTGTTCAAGCGGACATTTCCGCTGCCGTCTTTCGCCGTGAAGCGGGCGAAGTAAACACCGCTTGCCAACACTTGTCCTGAGCTTGTCGAAGGATTCCACGTCGCAGAGTGATACCCTCCGGCCTTCGGGCCGTTTACGAGTTCCGTGACCTTCCGGCCCAAAAGATCGTAAACCACCAACGATACGTGCGATGCTTCAGGGAGATCGTATTTGATGGTGGTAGTGGGATTGAACGGGTTCGGATAATTCGGATGTACGGCAAACACCTCGGGCAAACCGTTTGGTGTTGTTGCATGAGCCAATTGCTTTGCCGGCGATGCCGCCTCATCCACCACATACCAACGCTCAAGATCGATGCGGCTTAACTGCGACACGCCGACCGGTTGAAGCACAAGCTTCAATTGGCGATTGCCGTGATTGAGATCAGTCTGGAACGTTACGAGAGTGTCATCACCGACGCGGAACGTCCGGAGATTCTGCACAACATTCCCCGTTGCGGCATCGCGCAGCGTCATGCGGATGTTGATGCCGTTCGGCAGTTGACCTTTAGCCGTAAACAGCGTTGTGAGTTTCAGCGTGCCGGTTCCTGCGAATGGTTCAGTGGAAAACACATTCTCGAATTGGGACAGATTAATACGAGCCGTGTCGTTCATCTCCGCAAAACCAAGTCGCATCTCATTTGCTTGCGCATCCAGCACGGCAATGTGCAGTGAGCCGTTACGAAACATCAATCTGCCGCTGCTTTATTCTGCTCTCATGTGTCTGCCTCCTTTCTACTTGCCATGGAAAATAAGAGTCCGATAGCCACCAGCCTGATGGCCTAATAGGAATATGTCGTCTTGGAAAACCAGAAGTGCTGTTAAAACCAGATCAGGATTCGCGAATTGCTGGAATTGGAACCAGTCGTGTCCGTTGAAATGATATAGAAGCCCAAAATGGCCACAGACGAAGAGATCATTATCGCTTCTACCCTTAACGTCTGATAGAGCGGTTTCGCTGTCCAGGATCTTGTTCCATGCAGATCCATTCCAAGTAAACACTCCGCCATAGACTGAGTACAGCCTTGCCCATGTAGAATACCAGAACTTCGCGTATCCCCATTTGTTCTCCACTAAACCGGGCTGGATGATTGCCGAATCGAGAATCCTCCACTCGCCGCTGGAGGGGCGATATAGGAAATGGAACTTGGAACTGAAGTTGTCCCGTGTGGTCCCGTTCGCGTACACTTCTCCAGTCGACGTAACCGCAACCGTGTTCACCTGAAACACCGCACGTGTTGGGAATCGTATCGGGGGTTACCATCGAGCCAGTGATGACAAACCCCACATTGCCCCCTCCAGCCGCGTAGGCCAGTCCTGAGCTATTTCCTGCGATCGCTTGGAGGAACAGTCCTGATGTAGGGATATCCCTCCACTGCGCGCCATCGAATCGAATAATGAGGCTCGCAAAGATGGTGTTTGGTGGCGGGTTCGGATTGGCAATCGGTCGATCTCCGACGGCATAAATGTTCGATGGCCCAAAACCGAAAATGTCGGAGAGGTTTGGTCTCTCGATTGGTCCGCCCTCATTTTGAGTAAGCGGAACAACTTCCCATCGCTCTCCGTTGTAATGGTACATTTTCCTTTTCCCCACGTCGTTGTGTCCCACCACGTAAACATTTTTGGGGTCACTGCCCCAGATGCGCATCATCATCGTTTGGAAGCTCTCAGGATGCTGCAAAGTGTCAATCGTCCACGTGTAAGTTCGCGGATCTTTCGGCTCCTGTTTGGGAGGCGGTGCAACTGTTGTGTCCTTCTTGCACCCCTCGGCAGCAAGTCCGGCTAACACTATTGGAAAGAGACAGAGAACGAATGCACGCAGATTCTTCATTTTCACCTCCATTGGAACAAGAGAATCCTATGGCGAATGGCGAATGGCGAATGGCGAATGGCGAATGGCGAATGGCGAATGGCGAATGGCGAATGGCGAATGGCGAATGGCGAATGGCGAGGCTGGTCTCTTGTGGGAGCTCTCCTCTGCACCGTCACTCGGTGCGCCATCTCACCGCACGTCAAAGAACAAAGAGTTTTGACAATTGAAGGCAACTTTGGAGTTGTCTCTGACTGCGGGCAATATACATTTGCCATAGAGAGAAGTCAAGAACAATCGTAAGATAAGGCGAAAGAGAATTGCTGTTTGGTGAGTGGCACTACGTCGTATCGCGGGTTACTGCATTTGGCATGTTCGTTGCGCGTCAGCCGCGCTGCGAATTCCTCCAACCATTGACTGCCTGACCGCGGGATGCGGAGTTGATAAAGGCTCCACCCCACTCACGAGCTGGAGGCTGGCAGGACAATACGGATATCGCGAGCAATGAACCGGGGGATAAGGTTACTGTCACGGTGCTACGTTGGTTCGGGAAAACCGCAACAGCCGAGAAAAAAGGCCGACCCCGTTGGAATCGGCCTCCGAACGTGAACAGATGTCAGATCACTTGATGACGATCATCTTCTTGACGATATCCAGTTCAGACTGAAGGTGGTAGAAGTATACGCCGCTTGCGAGCCTGGACGCATTGAACCTCACCGTGTGATCACCCTTCTCTTTGAACTCGTTGACAAGTACGGCAACCTCCCGGCCGAGGAGATCGCTCACTGCGAGGTGTACATGCCCTGACTCCAGCACGCTGTAACGTATCGTCGTCAGAGCGTTGAAGGGATTGGGAAAATTCTGATGGAGTTCCGGCCCGCTCGGCAGTGACCTGGTTTCTTTGACGCTCACGACGCCCGATTCCGGATCGAAGCCGGCCTGGCTGGTGTGCAATCGATCGTGTCCAAACATTGGCCAGGGGAAGCGATTCTTCGTAAACTGAAGTCCCGGAAGCGTCCAGCACCAGATGTAACCTCGCGGAGCATCCGGCGGCGGTGGATAGACTCTTGACATCACAACCACCTCGACGCTTCCATCGTTGTCAAGATCTCCAAAAGCCGGCTGCTGATAAGCCGCGCCACCCCATATTGTCAACGGTGACCAGCTCAATTGTTGTCCGTTGGAATAGAACCCCTGAAAGCCAAAACCCGTGTCGACTCCCCAGTACGATGACAGAGCAAACTCGAAGCCAGCCGAAGCGGTATCGAGGTCGCCCAAGCCAAACTTGTTAATTGACCCTCCAGCCCAAAGGTCCACAACTGGGGTGGCGCTCGCTGTCCAAATGCGAATGCGATTTGCCACGTTGATCCCTACCCCCGGCGTTAAATCGTTTTGGGTCTTATACGAAATCAGTGGGGCGTATGCCGAGAAACCATCCGTGTCCCGTGGCCAACCGGGAACAATTTCGCCAGTGTGATCCACGACCCATATCAGGTTGCTATCAATAAGCGTAGGAATGAATGTGAAGAAATAGGCGCCGAAAGCAATATGCCTGTTCCCGTTGCTGTCAGGCGGCAGGAGCGCCGGTTCATGAAGCGGGTTGAGGTCAATGGGTAAGGGGTCGGTCCCGTATTCTCTTGGAAAGCCATCGACCAAAACTCCATTCCGGTGCCAAGCATACAACCACGGCTTCTTGGGAGGCGTCGAATCGTAGCAGGTACCCAGCACAGTTATTACTTCCGGTAAGCCATCACCATCAATGTCACCAACGGCGGGTTTCGGCGTGCCGGTTTTTGGCCCGAGAACCTGCGGCCAACCAGGCATGATTGATCCATTGCCTTTAATGACGTAACATTTTGCTGGTTCGCCACTGCAATAGTGCCCTCCGCCGACAAAGACTTGAATGATTTCCAGAATTCCATCGCCATCGAGATCGTACAGAACCGGTGAATGACGGGAAGCGCCAAAACCAACCGGAAAACCGGGAAGCAACTGTCCGGTTGACCTCCACGCGTACACGAAACAGAGTGAATCTCCGTACAGGGTCGCATCACGAGCGAGGGCTACGACCTCCTTGTTACCGTCCCCCGTAATGTCTCCAACTGCGGCTGCATAGTTAAACACATACGGTAATGGTGCTCGTTGTGGCCATCCCGGCAAGAAAGTGCCATCATGCCGAATCACGTAGACTGCGTTTGCGCTACAGTTGATTATTTCCAACATACCGTCTCCCGTTACATCCGCCAGGGTGGGGCCGGAGTCGCCCCCCCCTGTGCTGTTCAGGTCAACAAGTACTGGGAAACCGTTTCGCAAGACCGGAGTCTGTGCATTCAGTGGGGATGTGAATGCACAGACCAGTACAAACACCCGGATCGCTATTCTCATGGCGACCTGCTTCATTAATAATCCTGACATGGATTCATGGTAATGTTGGCTGTCGCCGGATCGTTCTGCGCGTCCCATGTCACTACGGTTGACCCGCTGCACGACCAACCTTGACCGGTGTTATCGTAGAATGCATACACGGTATAGGTACCGTATTCGCAAAGGCCGGGATCTTGGCTATCGATGTAATACTGTCCGGCCTGAGGGCAAGTTGGGGGGCTGCAACAATGATTGTACGGATCACTGCTGCACGTTCCTTTCACCGCCCAGACTCTTGTTGCGTCCGGAGCTGGACTGCCATCATTGAACTTCACCAGACCGATGAACGCTGGTCTCGATTGCGACTCCTGAGCAAATGCGGTGATACTGGTAACCAATATCAGCGCTATGATCAGTACGAATGCTCTCACAAACAAAGTGGCCATTGTTACCTCCTTGTGTGAATGGATGGATTGAACACAATGAATAAACCCACGCTGCAATCGCAGCGTGGGTTAAGTTATATCCAGTCACGTGCCTTGTGTTCCGAACTTCTTAGCGGGGAGTGGGGCAGGAGCAGCCGGGGCGGTGCGAGAATTGTCGCAACCTTCATACGAAGACAGAAACGTGAAGCGTGTGAAGACAATCGCCACAACCGAACTTCCCCCTGATGCGTTACTCTCCATCATGCGATCCTTCATGGGCTAGAACGAAACTCACACGAAAATACCTAAGGAAAGATCAATTGTCAAGATAGCGATACGCGTAAGCCGCTATCACTCCCCTCTGCTTGATTTTCGTTGCTTGTTTGGTTAGGATATTCCGGTTTCTGTTCCATCATCATCAAGAACGTGAAAGAACTGATTGTCCGTCGCGGGGGGCGGCTGCCGGGGGGATTGCGGCGCGGATGGATCGTCATGTGGCTGCTGTTCGGCTCGTCTCTTCTTTCTGCACAAACGTTTCACCGGTATTCCGTCGAGCACGGACTTCCCAATTCCGATGTAAATGCAATTCTGCAAGACTCCCGCGGGTTCATCTGGTTCGGCACATCGGGGGGACTTGCACGATTCGACGGTTACGAATTCACTCCCTACAAGCACAATCCCGCCGACACCAACTCCCTCTCCGACGACGCCGTGCTAGCACTTTGTGAGGACGGGAATGACAATCTGTGGATCGGAACATTCAGCGGAGGATTGAGCAGGCTCTCTCTCTCAACAGAAAAAGTACAGCGGTTCGTTCATGATCCTGACGATCCGAACAGCATTACTTCCAATCAGATCAAATCCATTCTCCGGGACGCTTCAGGAGTGATCTGGGTCGGCACCTGGTTCGACGGGCTTTGCCGCTTCGATCCGCAAACGGGACGCTTCTCGCACTTCACGTTTGACTCGCTGAATGCAAACAGCATCAGCGACAATAATATCCGCTCACTTGCTGAAGATAGAGACGGAGGACTCTGGATAGGAACGGCAAGCGGCGGCGTGACGGTACTCGACCGGACGAGATCCTCCTTTACCCGCTATCTCCACAATCCCGCCGATCCTACATCTCTCAGCAACAACGGTGTGAAATCCCTTTTTGTCGATGCCGAAGGAAGGGTCTGGATTGGCACCGACAACGGACTCAACAGGTTCGAAGAGCCAAGCGGAACGTTTACGCGATTTTATCCGCCGCGTTCCCCCTCTTCATCCCCGGCAATGTTTCCCGTTTATGCAATGGGCGAAGCGTACACAGGCATGAGACCGTCTTTTTGGATTGGCACACAGGGAATGGGTGTCTTCCATTTCGATCCCGCACAATCGACGTTCGAGCGGTTTGTTGCAGACCCGGCACGAAGCACAAGCCTGAGCGGCGATATCATTCGAAGCATGTTCACGGACAAAACGGGCGGACTTTGGATCGGAACGGAGGGCGGCGGCGTTTCGAAACTCAACACTGAACGCCAGACAGCAATCCGCCATTTCCGTCACGACCCCACCGACGGACGCAGTTTGGGGAAGGGCGCCGTCTGGTCTGTATTTGAAGATGGAAGAAACAGGTTATGGGTCGGAACGTTTGGCGGAGGCCTGAATGCAGTGAACCTTCAAACCGGCGTCACATCCCGCTTTCGGCACAATGCAGCAACTGCCAACACTCTTTCCGAGGACGATGTGAGCGCAGTTCGGGTTGACCGGAGCGGCAACTTATGGATCGGCACGGCACGCAGCGGGTTGGCGAGATTTGACAGGGCGCCAAACCGTTTCATTGTTTTTCAGGCAGATGACCAGCGCAATTCCATCAGCAGCAATGCCATTGACGAAATACTCGAAACAGCGGACGGTATGTTGTGGATTGCCACTTCCGCTGATGGAATGCATTCCGGCGGCTTGAACATGCTCAATCCTGCAACGGGCGAGCTCCGCCAGTTCAAGCACAACCCCGCGGATTCAGCCAGTCTCAGCACCGACCGGCTGAGCGCGTTGTTTGAAGATAGCAGAGGAACTCTTTGGATTGGTACCGAAGGGGGCGGACTGAATTCCCTCAAACGAACAACGATGAAGTTCACGCGTTATCTCAACAATCCCGCAAATCTGCATAGCATCTCGAACGATCGTGTCTATGCAATTGAGGAAGATGCTACCGGGAATATCTGGATCGGGACGGCAGGAGGGCTGAATCGCTTCGATGCGGCAAGCGGACGGTTCGAACGGCTCTTTCGTGCGGATGGGCTCCCTTCGGATTACATTCGTACTATCATGAAGGACAAGCGGGGCAATCTGTGGCTTGTAACAACCCGCGGCATCTGCAAGTTTAACCCTCAACGCAGAACGTTCGTCACCTTCGATTCGAATGACGGATTTCTGAGCGACGATTTTACTGATGCACATTTCACCGGCGCCGACGGCACATTTTACATTGGAAGTCAATACGGACTCAGCTATTTTCATCCTGATAGTCTCATAGAGAATGATAATCCGCCGCCGGTTGTGGTTTCGGGATTCAACATCTTCGAGAACCCGTATGCCGCGTTCTCGGCGGGCGAACGGAATCCTTCGTTCACGCTAAGCTATAACGAGAATTTTCTTTCGTTCGTTATCTCCTCCCTCGACTATACCAATCCTTCAAGAAATCTCTACGCATACAAGATGGAGGGTCTTGATGCCGAATGGGTGATATCGGGAACGCGGCGCTATGCAAGCTACCCGGGGTTGCAGCCGGGAACGTATACCTTTCGGGTAATCGGCTCGAACAATCACGGCGTGTGGAACACTGAAGGAAGCAGCATCTCCATCACCATCAATCCGCCCTGGTGGCAAACGTGGTGGTTCCGTTTGCTTGCCGCCAGCGTGTTGATCGGCATCGGCGCGGCAATCTACAACTATCGCGTAGCGAAACTGTTGGAGATGGAGCGGATGCGTGTCCGCATTGCGAGCGACCTGCATGACGACATCGGCAGCAGCCTGAGCAGTATTGCGATGATTACCGACGTTGTACGAAGGCGATTGCCCGGAGATACGCCTGATTCGAGCCATCTTGCAACCGCCACGAGCGCCGCCCGCAGCGCCGCCGATGCTCTGCGCGACATCGTCTGGAGCGTCAACCCCGAACATGATACGTTAGATGCGACTATCCTGAAGCTGAAAGATACTACATCGCAACTGCTTACCGGCATGGAATACACGTTCAACAGCAACGGCGCGGCCGGCAACAAGATTCTCGGCGCCGAGTTCCGGCACAACCTGCTTATGATATTCCGTGAAATTCTCAACAACACCATCAAACACGCAAAGGCGACACACATCAATATCGATCTTCAGGTTCAGAGAGAAATGTTCACACTGGTGATCTCCGACAACGGCGTCGGGTTCGATGAGGAAGCGATCAAGAAGGGACACGGCCTGAACAATTTGCGTAAGCGGGCTGGGAAATTGGGCGGCAAAATCAGTATCATGAGTTCGGTCGGAAAGGGCACAACTACGGAGCTTGCGCTGAAGATACCGTGAACGCGGTATGTCAACTGTTGAACCAAGTTTGTTCATTCAATTCATATTTCTTCAATTTCAGGAGGCGGCATTATGAAAACGGTGTTTCTTCTTCTCGGCATTGCAATAATCGCATTGCAGGGGTGTACTCCCGGCCAGCAACAGCCCGTGCCGGGTCAGCTTCAGGTTACCTTCCCGCTGAGTACCCGACAAGTCTTGCCTGACACAACAATCCGCAAGGAGATCAAAGGAATTGGTTTGTTGCTTGTGGTTGTCGAAAACGGCCATCTCAATATCAAGGCAGGTGAAAATCTTCCCCCGACAATCGGGTGGGGAATTTACTCGTCACGCGGTGGCAATATGAGAAAGTCGAATCTTGAAACCCCGGAACGACACCGGACGTTTACGTTTGCCTCCAATACCGTTGCGGTGGGTGGACCGCCCGTTCTGCAAGTTCAGAATGAAGACGGCCTGCCCCACATCCGTTGGGTTGAGGTTGCGAACTTTGCAGAGGGTGGCGACACTACAGGCGTTTACGTCGGAATCCCGACTGAATAAAAGACTTGAACCACGAATTTTCACAGACAACATTCTCAAAAATGGCGGCGGCAAAACGGCAGTTCATCAACACAATTGATACGATCAGCCTCTGGGTTGTTGAGGATGATGATTTCTTCCGGACGGCGATTTGTTCGCTACTCGGCGAAACGCCCGGCTTCGAATGCAAGCAGGCGTTCTCATCCGCGGAGGATGCGCTGAAGGCGCTTGAAGATGATTACGCCCCTGAAGTTGTGCTGATGGATATCGGCTTGCCGGGAATGAGCGGCATCGAGGGCGTCAAGCGTATCAAAGCCATCTCCCCCGCGACCGACATTATCATTCTGACGATTAAGGAGGGAGATCAGGAAGTGTTCAATGCGATCTGTGCAGGGGCGAACGGCTACCTTCTGAAAAATGCAATGCCCGAGGAGATTGTGCAGGCAGTGAAAGAAGTTGTGGGTGGAGGCGCGCCGATGAATGCCCAGATTGCCCGCAAAGTGCTGACAATGTTCACCAAGTTCACCGTCCCCGAAGCCGACTACGGCCTGACGACGCGGGAGAAGGAAATCCTCAAGCTGCTGATTGACGGCCTCACCAAAAAGCAAATAGCCGACAAGCTCTTTCTCGCCTATTATACCATCGACACACACATGAAGAACATTTACGAGAAAATGCAGGTACACTCACGCAGCGAGGCGGTGGCGAAGGCGTTGAAAGAGAAGTTGTTGTGAAAAAGAAAGCCCGACGCGAGCCGGGCTTTTTTGTTTTGAATACTACGTCACGTTACTTCATCAGCATCAGCTTGCTGATCGTCGAATACCTGTTGATTCCTTTCGCATCCGACACATTGAACCGGACGAAATAGACGCCGCTGGCAAGATTCCCCGCCTGCCACACAACCGAACGATATCCCGCATCGAATTGCCCGTTCGCAATCCCAGTTACTTTTCTTCCCAACACATCGAACACAACGAGTGAGACGTGTGATGCCTCCGGCAAATCGAACTTGATGGTGGTTGAAGGGTTGAACGGATTGGGGTAGTTCTGATGCAACGCGTATGTTGCCGGAATGCCTGCTCGCTCGGGAACTCCAGTCGTAAAATCTACCGACACGGGAATCAACACAGTTGCCTGCGCCGTGTCGTTCGACGAAACGACGATCTGCCCGGTGTACGGCGCTCCGGCTGGATCGAGATACTCCGTGATAATCTTGACCGAATGATCATTGCCCAACCCGCCTCCGAGTGTGTCGCCGGCGGCATTTGTTACGGTAATGAACTTTCCGCTCGTTGTAACAACGGCGCCCCGATAGAATGCCGTGGTTGTGCTGCTGATGGTGACGCTTGCCGGCGGCGGATATGTGGCGGTAAAGCCGGACAACGCCGAGCCAAATCCGACGGGAGTTACAGATGACGTGCTGTTATAATAGGTTGTGCTTCCCAACCAGCCCGCGCCGATCAGGTAGTATTTTCCCGAATCAAGTTGAACGCTGATGGGTCCGGAGCCGAAAAAGCCGGTTCCCGTCCCGGTCGTCACAGGCGGACCGTCGAAGATTCGCGTAAACGATCCGGTCGGCGTGCTGCTTTCGTACACCGCAAAGCGCATTTGCGTTGCAGTACTGATGACGTGATATGACTTGATCTCCTTCAACGTCGTCCGGCGAGTGGCTTGATACCGGTTGCCTCGCACAAGATTCGATCCGCTGAAGGTCGACGCAGATGTGCCAATGGGTTCTTCGAGCAATCCACCGATGCCTCCATTGATGCTGATGCTGTAGGCAAGCTGGCTTGCCGTAGGGCCGGTATTGGTCACTGTCAGCGTTCGGGTTGTGCTGTCGCCGTGGTTCAGTTGGACTGTAATTGATGTCGGATTCACGCTTGCTGTGGGTGCCGGCGTACGACTGAGAGTGATTTGCCTTGTGTATGTGGTTGAATCTTCGGGCACATTGACCGTATCAATCTTCGTGAAGTAGCCGAGTTTCGTAAAGCGAATCCGGTACACGCCTGTATCTTGCAGAACAAACCGGAAGAATCCGCGCTGATTCGTTTTTACCGAAATTCCGGTGGTTAAATTCATGACGGAGACGTCCGAGAGAGTATCACCCGATGCACCGGTAACGGTTCCTTCGATGCGGGGATTCGCCACTGAAATTTCTTGGAACGCCGCCCACAAATCAATAAATCCCTTACCGTATATATTATCTTCTCCCACTACGCCATAGTCGATTGCTGTGTTATACAAAACTTCCTTCAACTCCGAACACGTAAACGCCGGATTTGCGCTGCGTAACAGAGCCAATGCACCAGCGACGTGCGGCGATGCCATCGACGTCCCGGAGAGATTGCCATACGTAGTGCCCGCAAGCGCCGAACGGATCGTTGTGCCGGGAGCCACGACCTCTGGCTTTACGACCGTGTTGTCGCATTTCGACGGGCCGCGGCTGCTTGAGCTTGAGATGACCCACGGCTGAGCCGTTGAGGTGTTCAAATTTCCGACAGCGAAGAAGTTCACGTTTGTCGTGATACGGTTCTTCGGCGGGGTGATGGTTGAGGCTCCCGATCCCGAGTTGCCCGCAGACCAGATGACTGCCGTGCCAATCGCCTCCAAGGCATCCACGGCGGTCCAATATCCACTTGCACCGCTACACTCGGTGGCGCTCACATTCGGATCCTGATACGAGTTGGAAATGACATCCGGAACGTCGTTGGAGGTGCCGAGATTGCTATCCGGATCGGCCGCCCATTGGAACGCCTTGAGCGTGTAGCTTGTGTGCGGACTGAATCCCACGTCGATAGTCGGCGAAGCAATCCACAATGCGCTCGGGGCGACGCCGATGGTATCTGAAGTAACCGGATCCATTCCCATCATTATTCCCATCGTGTGCGAGCCGTGTTTCGTGGAGCCGTAGTCAAGCGGAACGGGCGAAGGCGGCACCTTCTGATCGAACCATGCGTGGTACCACTGTACGCCGGGCTGATTCCCGCGCCATCGGGAAGCAAGCGCCGGATGCACGCCGTTGACACCAGTATCGATGTTCATGACCAGCGTTCCCTGTCCGGTGTAGCCCAGTTCCCACAACCTGTTCGCGTTGATTGCACGCAGGTTCGGCTCGGCTGAGCCCGGAGAAGAGGGCGGGGCAGGCGATGAATCAACAGGCTCATCCAATTGCAGCAATCCGTCTTCAAACACCATTTGAACATCTGTCCGCTCCGCAAGCTCGTACACTGCCTGCTTTGTTGCCGAAGCGAATACCATATTCACAATCCACATCGGCTCATATTTGACCACTGTTCCGGCGGATTGCCGGACGGCGAGATGTTGCAGAATCGGGCCTTGCGTTGCGGCGGCTTTTTGTTGGAGGGCCGTTACAACCTGCACGTGCCGGACTTCCTTAGGAGCCCGCGCTGCTTTGAACGCATCCCTCATGCCGTTCACGTCAACCTGATCGGCAAGAACAATGATGATGTCGATCGGCGTCGTTTCGTCGTAATGTTGAAGCTTCTCGGCTAACAGCGGGTCGAGGCGCTTCAAGGGCTGGGCATTCGCCGCGCCCAACGCAAAGAGAATGATGAAGCAGTAGATGATGGACTTCATGGTTGGTTCCTTATGTTTTTTGATATGATGGTTAGAATTCTTAGCCGGTCGTACTGAAGTTGCCAATCTCACGTTCATCAGTCGTGAGTGACTCACACTTCTTGTCCAATGCAGTATAATCTACCGCGTATGCAACCCTGAACGCCTCCCACGATTCTTGATCCGTCCTGCGATCAATAGTCAGGTAAACCGACGGATCCGATGTTGACTGCACCAACTCGGTCTCAACAAAGCCGTTGGCGAGACGAAACAGCCTCGCCCACTCACCGTTCGGGCCGTACACATCCACAAACTCAGAAATCTTCTGCGGATTCGGCCGGAATTGCCAGATGCGGAAGAACATGTTTGTTGATGCCGAAATCTCGGTTGTAACCTCAAGAAGCCCCTCTTAGCTTACCAAACGCCCCCGAAATAAGCAATCGAAAACCGCATTTTACCGTACTCGCGGTATGTTCTTCCCTACTCCGGCATGCTATATTTGCTCAAAGCTACAAAGGAGTCAATCATGTACAACCGATTCTTACCGGCAAATCTTCCGCACAATGAGCGGGTACTTATCAGCATCCTGATCGAAGCGGAGATGCAGATACAATCCTGGTACGCCATTGCGTACAGCCACATGCTTGATGAGGAACTGGTTATCAGCCGTCAATAGACACAATATGCCGCGTTAACGGCATGGTTCAGGCCTCTTCGTGAGGCTATATTTCTGCCGCACAAGTCACCCAACAGTATCAATCACAAGGTTTGCAGGGAGGATTTATGGCAACCCAAAACGAAAACCCTAACGCTACCAACGCATTGACATGCTGCCCCGAGCTGGACACGGACGCGGCATGCGACTCGCTGGATTTCCACTACCGCATGAAGCACACGACGAGAGTCGTTTCGAGCGGGCGACCCGTTCAGGTGGAGGTTTCGATTCACGCACGAATGGAGCGCTGCCCCGGCCCGATGGCATTAGGCGATCTGGTGTACAGCACAACGCTGCTGCCCGGCGAAAAAGTCCGGCTATTCACATCCGACCGCCGGACACGCTTCTCGTTCGACAGCGAAAGCAAGCTGAGCTACCGCAACGAGCAAACGTCGGAAGAGCGGTTCTACATGGCCAGCATGCACGACTTCATGTCCGATGTTTCGGTGCGTGACCAATCGAGCGCAAGCAGCAGCAACCGTGGCTCGGCAAAGGGGCATGCCGGAACAAGCGGCGCAATCCAGAGCTTCTTCGGCGGCGCATCGGTGGATGTCAGCGGATCGTACGAGGCATCGTCAACGCATACGTTCATCAGGGAATTGTCGCAGCATGTTTCGGCTTCCGACCGCCGTGCCGAGATGGGCACCCGCGCCGCCAGCTCGCTTTCCATCGGCGAGGTGTCGAGCCGTACGCATCAGGAAGGCGAATCGGAAGACCATTTTGAATCCGCCTCCCGCGAGTTCTCGAATCCGAACAAATGCCACGCGGTAACCTACTTCTTCTATCAAATCAACAAGACACAGATTGTCCGCTTCAAGCTGAATGCCATCGAGCGGCGTGTGATTGACCCGGCAGCGGATACAAGAGTAACGAACAATCCATTCCTTGCTGACGGCGACGTGAGCGCAATCCCGAATGCCGTGCTGGCAACATCTGAAAACAGGCTGAAAATAGAGGAAATCGGGAGACAAAGTGAAGCCGCAAAGCTGAAATTTGCAGCCGGGCGACAAGGTTTCCCGACAGAATTACAACCAATACCCGAGAACCTCCGACAAGAAGCGTTGAAAGAAGTCGATGCCAATCTCAAGAAGCAAGGCCTGATAGGGGCGAACGGCAAGATCTCGGATCGCATCGTGCGGGAGTTTTCGTTCGAGCGCAAGAGTTCGCTGCCGACTCCGGGTATGATCGTAAAGGGATGTCTCGACGAATGCGACACATGTGAAGACAGCGTCGCCAAAGGAATCGAGCTTGATCTCGAGCGCAAACATCTCGAAAACGAACTTCTGAAAAAGAAGATCGAATTGTTGGAGAAATCGCAGGAATACCGCTGCTGCCCCTGCCCGGAAGAAGAGGAGCAGCCAGCGTAGCTGTAGGGCAATCCCGAATCGCCCTGATGTGACGAGTCGGCGCGTCGGGCTCCGGTGGGATGGGCCCGGCGCGCCGAAGTGTACATGTCTGTAGGGCGATTCTCCGAATCGCCTCCCCTGCTACATGCCAGCCTTCGGACATGTAATTACCGCGAATACGGTATGGTAGCAAAGCACAGGAATCGACATTTTGCAACATGGAATTTTACTGGTTTGTGTTGGCTGTTCTTTCCGTCTGGCGACTGACGCATCTGCTTCAGGCGGAAGACGGGCCTTGGGATGCGGTAATTCACCTGCGGCGGGCAGCGGGAAACGGGTTCTTCGGAAAACTGATGGATTGCTTCTACTGCTTGAGTATCTGGATGGCAATCCCGTTCGGTTGGTGGCTCGCCGAAAGCTGGAGTGAAGGAGTGTTGCTGTGGCTTTCGCTTTCGGCGGGCGCTATTATTCTTCAACGCCTAATCTACAAGGAGACTTGACATGGCTTGTTGCGGCAAACAGCGGAAACAACTCTACAAATCCACAGAAGCACAAACATCCGGCACAATCCCGGGGCAGGCCGGATTCATGGCCGGGCCAAAGCGCAGCGTTGTGTTGTTCGAGTACAGGGGAAACTCAAGCCTGACTGTTCACGGATTTGTATCGGGCAAGAGGTATTGGTTTGAGCGGCCGGGGCATGTCGTAGAAGTGGATGAGCGCGACAGGAACCTGCTGTTGGCCATGCCAAGTCTGAAGCAGCTCTGAAAATACCCCAAACGCGGTATGCCCGAAAGCAGCTTGGCAACGTATATTGAAGGAAAGATTTAAGGAAAATCATGAAAACACTATTTGCATTGTCGTTATTCACGCTTGCCGTCGCAGCCGAGAAAGTGCTTCGGGCACGCACAACGCCGTCTGTACAACCAAGCGATGCAGGCAGGGATTTGCCCTACGAGCCCAAGCGATACGACATCGACGATTTGATTCTGCAGTAACGATTCTCTCCACAACGACGACTCGTTTCCGCTGCCTTCGGGCAGAAGGCATCTGACCAATGCTTATGGGCGAGTCGTCTTGCCTTTCATTTTCTTGTTCAGAAATCTGTTATCTTTCGGCAATTGATATTCGAAAGCTCCACTATGAAACCTCCTGAATGCGCATGAGCAGGGATGACAATAGTCATCGCCTGATTGGCGCGAGGTTTTTGCATTGTGCTGACATCCGTATGTTCAGTACAAGGGTAGAGGCCGGAGAAAAATCACAGCATCAACCAACAACTACTGAGGAGGAGTCATGAACTCCACGCTCAATGTCAAGCAATGGGCTATTGCTACAGTGGCAGTGTTTGTTGTTATGTCTGCCATCCAATATCTCATTCACGGGGCCCTGCTGTCCGACTGGTACGCAGAGCACTCCCACTACTGGCGCTCACCGGAAGACATGATGAGTCGCATGCACTGGATATATGTCGGATATGCCCTGTTTGCGGGGCTGTTCTGCTATATCTTTTCCCTCGGATATGAAGGCAAGCCGGGAATTGGCGAAGGGTTCCGCTACGGCGCATTGATCGGTGCGCTGATTGGCTTTCCGAAGATGTTCATGGACCATGCTGTGTTCTATTATCAGGGGAAAGTCATTGTTGCGTGGGGAGTCGGCATGTTTGTTACATGTATATTGCTCGGAATTCTTGCGGGAATGATCTACAAGGGCGGTAAACAAGCCGCATCATAACTATTACCCGAACTGTTTCCTCAGTTCCGGCAAAGCGCATTGGGCTTATTGCCACGGCAACTCGCTCCCGGCAGAGACCAAGACCGTGAGCGAGTTGGCTTTGCGTCAGAAGCAATCTCGACTTTACTTATTGAGAAGAGTGGAAGAATGAAAAAGCCCCGACCCTGCTATCAGAGTCGGGGCAGCGAATGAGTATGTCATTTCGCCATTTTCTCCAGTGTACGCAGCGAGTGATCCAATTGCTGTCGCGTGAGCGCCTGATGAATAGGAATTTCGAGCAGTTTGCCTGAAAGCTCTTTCGTCTTCGGTAGCCCATCAGCAAACGGAGCTTCGGGCCATCCTGCGCCGCACATTGTGCCACTGTGCAGAAGACCATCCCGGAGTTCGTTACGTTTCCCGTTGTGGACAAGGAACGGGAGACTGTATGGCGTGCAACCATCCGGCAGAGTTTTGTTCACAAGCTCCAAATGCGGCATGGCGGGAAACCGTTCGTGCACGTATTGGTAGTTCTCACGGCGTTTCCGGACAACCTTTTCGAGATTCACGTATTTCAGTCGGTTTTCCGTAAACGCCGACAACATTTTGACGTTCAGTGTTTGTTTCGGCGTGCTCCAATCCATGTAGCCCGTCGGATCGGGCTTCACGACGTGAAGAGGGTCCTTACCGCCTGTCAGCCGCACGTACATATACTTTGCACGCTGCTTCACGTATTTCTGAACAGAGAAACAGCTCTTTACCCGCCATTCGTAGTTGGGACGGAAGTCGCTGAATTGTTCATCGAGCCTGAGAAAACCACCCTCTGAATACAAGAACATCTTTCTCATACTGAACAGTGCAAAGTCGCCGTAGTTGCCCAACTTCTTACCTTCATGCTCCGCCGCAACGGAAAGGGCACAATCCTCGATCAGATACACTCCCTTCTGCTTTGTCAGTGCCGAGAGTTCACGGATTTGATTCGGAAAACCGAAATAGTGAACGTAGAACACTGCCAGCGTGTTGCCATCGATCAACCCCTCGACTTGCTTGAGATCGAACGTGCATTTCCCGAATACTTCATAGAACTTGACTTCGAACCCGGCGGCGAGGGCAGTCCGGTACAACTTGGCAGGAATATATGCGGGAAGAACGATATTGGGCGTCTTGGTTTCCGAACGCCGCGCAATGTAGTCGAGCAAATCCTTCATCGCATTGCTTGCATTGGCATACAAGTACGACGAGCCGCCCAATGACCTCTGATATTCGTTAAACGTCATACTATTCCTTTGTGTGAGTGTGGGCCGGATGAATCCGGGACGGAATCTGATTTCTTCTGCTGACCGTTTGCTTGACGCTTGTCGGCCGTCGGCAAATGTGTGGCACGCGCCGGGTCTTTTGCTTTCAGCATTCCGTCGGCCACGTTCTGCCTGAACCGCGTCTTGACATGCTGAACGATTTCTTTAGAGAAGATGCCGTGTTCACGGGCGACAACCTTGAACAGTAACCATTCCCGCGCCGAACGCCGTTGCAGCGAACGGACGAGTAAATCGAGCTTGTAACGGAGTTCAGGACGAACGGAATGGGGATTGTACATGAGAATCGCCCAATTCGGAATATCTTTCGCGTCAAGTTCGTATTTGTATTGCTCCGTGCCGCGCATAAAGTCGCAGACCTTCTTGCCGCGCTTCACTGCTTCTTCCATGCAGAACGCCGTTAACACACGCCCGGGGGAGAACTTGAACACATCGCTGCGGTTGGCGTTGCCGGTAAGATATACTGCCAGATCATCCCGAAACAAAAAGCAATACAGGCTCGCGGCAAGCGTTCCGTTCGCCCGCAGAAAAGCGAGAAACAGCCAGCCGCGGCGCGCAAACAACGTGGCCACCTCGCGATGAAATCTCCCCGTTTGCGACTCGGCAAATACTCCGCTATGCCCGTCGTTCTGCCATTTGCTTTGATGCAAGGCAATAAACTCATCTATTTTAGGGGCAGCTTCAGACTCATCCGTCACGACTTCGTATTCGACGGCGAAATTTTTCTCGATGTTCCGGGCACGGCGCCTGATTTCCCTCCGGTTATCGATCTTGAACGTAGCAAGCGTTTCTTCCCATGTCCCCAGCAACGTGGTACGGGGGCAATACTCGTTGATGAAGTGTTCCCCTCTGAACTGCCTGCGCTTAAGTGCATTGTACAAGTGGGTATGACTGACGGATCTGTCCGTCAAATCCTCAAGGTGCATTACATCGAACAGATGCTTTGCTTCCGCGAGATATGAAGCGACCCGTTCCGCACATTCTTCCTCTTCTCCCCTCGGAAAAAGAACATTGAGATAGTCGGACGGACCCTGGGCGAGGAACAACAAACGTCGGTGACCCAACACGCCCAGGGTACGCACACGTTCAACAAAGAACGGGGCTATACCGCATACCTCGCCGTCACGGCGCAGAACAATAAGGTGAAGAGTCGCATCCGAATTCCCTTCTCCGAAATGCTTCCACCACGTCCGCTGCCATTCGAATGTTTGATACACGGATGCATCACAACGATCGAGAAGCGTGTTCCATTCACCTTCAAGCGCGTCAAAACCACGGGAATCTGTTACAATGTCCAGCGAAACCGTTCCGGACTCGTGAACAACTGTCGGGATAGTATCCCCCCCAACTATTTCAGTTGATACCATTCAAAATGTGTGTTGTAGTGCCAAAAGCAGTATTGAAACCGGATTGAACTACAAGCGAGCAGCCGCAGGCTCGCCCGTCCTCATCATCTCCACGAAATCGGCAAAAAGGTAGTCGCTGTCGTGCGGACCGGGCGAGGCCTCAGGGTGATATTGTACCGAAAAAACCGGCATCTCCCTGTGACGGAATCCTTCGTTGGTACCGTCATTCAGGTTCACATGCGTTACTTCAAGAGTCTTCGGGTCGAGCGTTGCAGGATCGACGGCAAATCCGTGATTCTGCGACGTGATTTCTATTCTTTGAGTGAGAAGATTCTTGACGGGATGGTTTCCGCCACGATGTCCGAACTTCAACTTGAACGTCTTGGCATTGAACGCAAGCGCAAGCAATTGATGTCCAAGACAAATACCGAAAATCGGTTTCTTGCCGAGCAGCGTTTTGAGATTCTGAATGGCCTTCTTGACGGCAGCGGGATCTCCCGGCCCGTTCGACACAAAAATGCCGTCGGGGTTCATAGCCAGAACTTCTTCTGCAGGATGAAGGGCGGGAACAACTGTCACATCACAGCCGTAGCTCGTCAAACGGCGCATGATGTTCTGCTTGATGCCGCAATCGTACGCAATAACCTTGAAGCGCTTCCCGTTTGTTTTGCCGTTTGCAATTGGCTTAAGCAGGAAGGGCGTTCTATCCACCTCATCCCACTTATAGGGCTCTTTGCAGGAGACGACCCTCGTCAAATCGAGGCCCGTCATTTCGGGAGCCCCCTTCACCTTCATCATCAACCGCTGATCATCCATGTCCGCGGTCGAAAGTATGCCGCGCATCGCGCCGAATGTTCGAATCATCTTCGTAATCATGCGCGTATCGAGTCCCTGCACTGCCACAACATTGTGCCGTTTCAGCCACGACCCGAGACTTTCCGATGCGCGGAAATTGCTGTGAAAGTCGAAGTATTCCTTCACAATAACGCCGGCAACCTGGGGTGCCGGAGATTCGCCGTCGTCTGCATTGGTGCCGTAGTTGCCGATGAGCGGATAGGTCATCGTGACAATCTGGCCGGAATACGAAGGATCAGAGAAGATTTCCTGGTAACCGGACAGGCTTGTGTTGAAAACAACTTCCCCTGTGGTTTCCCCTTCCGCTCCGAATGCTTCGCCGGACAGAATAGTGCCGTTTTCGAGTGCGAGTTTTGCTTTCATTGTGGCTCAATATAGGAAAGTAGAGACGTGTTTACAACATCGAAAATCACTGCACAAGGTAGAAAAAGTGCGCATTGCCGCATGTGATCTGCATCGGGTCGCGCTTTTCTTACCCTCTGCCTTTCCTGTATAATTCCACGAATAGAAGGGAAGTTGCTCCGCTATTTGAAGACAATCGAGCCGGGAAATGCGCCGACACTGAACGGTAGTCGTTTTTGAACGCCGGCGGACGAATACACAGAAACTTCTCCTGCTCCGCCGTTGCTGATAACCTGGGAGACATACACGTCACCGGTTACGTTGTCGACTTGCATGGAATAGAAATAGAAGGCATTTGACAGACGAATAAAGAGGGAATCTGCCACCGACAGCGGATTTATGCCGAGTCGCATAACATGATCGCTGTGGAGAACATAGAGGGTTTGATTTCTTACTGCTATATCGGAAGGCCCGTCGCCGATTGTAATCGAATCAACAACAGCCGAGTTTGAAGCATTGATGGCAAATACCTTGCCCTTTTGCGGGAAGTTGTTTGCGCATACAACGTACACTCTGTTTCCACTGCTCGCCATTGATCCTGCCGCTAACCCTACCCGTGCCGAATCAACAACGGCCAGCGAATTCCCGTCCAGCACCTTGACGACATTCTTGAAATCCGGCCACAAGCCGTAGTCCGAGACAAAGACTCGCCCGCCGTTCACGGCAATTCCGCCCGGGAACGCAACAACAGCGGCGCTTGTCAGCAACACCGTCCGGTTTGAAAGGTTTACAATGCTGATGGTTCCGTTGTAATTCGCAACGTAGGCTTTCGCGCTGTCGATAACCGAAATGTACGCGGGCCCGCTGCCGGCGGGCAGGGAAATTGAATCCAACGCCTGAAAGGTTTCGGCATTCCGCACGTAGATCTTGTCGCCGCCATTCACTACCACGTACAGCCTGCCGTTAACGACATAACCGTCATTCGGCGTAATCCATCCGGCCGAGGCGCCGATAACATTCTGAAACACGGAGTCCTTAGTGATGTTGTAGAAGCTGATTGAGCCGGCATTCGGCCACAATCCCTCGTTGATAATAAAAGCGCCCCGGTCGCTCTGCGGCGGAGTTGGAGGGGGCGGATCGGTGATATTGTTATTTCTGCATCCTTGAAAGAAGAGGATTGACAACAGCATGAAACCGCAGCAGTATTGTATCATAGCTTATCCTTACAAAGGTTTTTGAATGGTGATGGAAAATGAGTGATGCCGCAGCGGAACAGGATATCTGGGGAGAATCTCATACGACTCGTTCAGCATGTTCAGCATTTCGTACTTTGCAAACATCGTCATGTCAAACAGTTGCATCTCCAGTCTGCAACTTCCGTTCATCGAGAAATATGAAGGAAGCCCCTGTGTATTGTCTTCAGCAACGTACCTTATGCCGACATAACTTCCCTCAAGTTTCAGGAACACTCTTGACAAAATCGCCGCATGTATCGGGAAACCAACAGTGAGTCCCGCATGCCCCGTCTCTAACGGCACGAATATCAATTGTTTGTTGAATGACGGATCAGTTGGCGATGACGCAAACTTCTTCCGGGCGTCAATGGTTGCGTAGTTCCCCTCAAGCATCAGATAGCCGGGAATCGGCCACCAGCGGTATTCCAACTCTACTCCGTACGATTGCGTCTTGCCGATATTCACCGGCGACCAGATGGTTGTTACCGACGTAGGAAGCCACTGAATGCGATCTTGCGTCGCGATAGAATAATATGTTACGTCGAATTCATGACGGCCGATCAGCGAGTATTGCAGAGTAATTCCGGTATCAAAACTTGTCGAGCGTTCAGGATTGAGATTTAGATTGCCGCGTCCGCCCGAGCCCGCATAGTACAATTCGTTGAAAGTCGGGGCACGGAAGTTTCTTCCGGCAGTTGCATGCAACGTTGCGCCGAATGATTCCATCGGATTCTCGCCCGACTGATACCGGATATTCACCCCCACTTTCGGGCTGAGCGACGAGCCGATCGATGAATACTTGTCATAGCGGATTGAGGGATAGAATGAAATGCGCAGCGGATTGAAGTCCGAATGGAGTTCAACACCGGTGTACAACGCCGAGTGCGTACGCGAATGGTCTGTCGCAAGCGCGTTGCCGGAGGTCGTTGCATACCCGACTTCAACTCCCGGATGAACAAGCAGGTTAGGCAATATCGAATGGTGGAGATTCACCTGAACGGTTGTCAGAATGTTGCGATAGTAATTGTCGGCTTGAAAAAGTCCGAGCCTGTCAACATAATGCTGATAGGCGTTCTGCACATGCAACCCGGCCGAGAGTCGGGTTTGATCAGCAAGACGTGTGCGGAACGAGCCGCTTGCCTGCACCACTTCGTCCGTTTGGCGGGCTGTTCCTTGGTTCTGAATGGAGAGTACCGGACCCGGCGTTCCGCGATCGGTATTCTGCGACGACAGCATCAACGAACCGCCTGTTTCAGGACTTGAGAGCCAGTCACCTCTGACGTAAATCTGCCGGGAATGGAAATCGGAACCCGAACGGATTGCATTAACTATTCTCCCGCCATCCTGAATCTCAAAATCAAAATCTCCCCTTCCGTACTCGACAGCGCTGCCGAGCCGAATCCCCAATTCATCCGACAATCTGACTTGACCCGTAACGCCTGCACGTTGCGAGCCTGCCGACCGTGTCGCCGCGTCGAACCGCACGAAGCCTCCGCTCACCGGTGAAGTCAGGATATTAATCGCCCCGCCGATCGCATCGCTGCCATATTGCGCAGAACTCCCTCCCCGAACCAACTCAATGCTTTCGACATTGTCGAGAGGAATGAGTGAGAGATCGGTAAGCCCCGTTTGCACATTGCCAATCGGCATGCCGTCCAGCAGAACCACACTGTGTTCGGCGCTCATCCCTCTGAACGAAACAGTTTGCAAGCTCGCGCCGAATCCGTATTCTCTTACAAGCAAACCGGTTTTGCCGGACAGCAACTCACCGAGTTTTTTTTCGAGAGAGGAGTGGATTTCCTCCGCGGCGATCAGTTGAACCCGTGACGGCGAATCCAGACGGCTGAGCGGCGATCGGGTGGCGGTAACGACAATCTCTCCAAACGAATAGGACTTAGCGGCGCCGGATGAATCTTCCGGCTGTTCGGAAGCTGCGGCACTTACGCAGAACGTCAGCGCAAGAATGAAGGCAGAGATGTATTTGATGAGTATTGATTTCGGCACAACAAAAAACCCCATCTCTCGCCGGGAAAGACAGGGTCGAACAAAACACTTTCATGTTGTTCCCGAATCTTCCCGCGAAGATTGTGTAGGACTGAAGATTTTGGCAGGTTTCCTGGCTTACGGCTTCGGTTGCATCGCCTGTCTTCCCATTTTCATAGTGACAGCCGAACGAATTGCCGTTTACAGTTGCGGGGCAGCTTCCGCTTGTATCCGCCCGAGGCGGATGTACGGAATTCCCTTTTCATCCCGTGATTTAAACGGGACACCAAAATCTGTTTTGAGAAAGAGCGAACTTGTGGAAGACAATATAGGGGGTTGAAGCGCGGAAGTCAAGAGATGGAAAAGAAATCCTGCCCGACCCGGTCGTCACGGTTCCTTGATTGTTATGGCACCGTGACGACAAATCTTTTCCATCAGCCGCGTTGCTGTCGCGGTGCTGAGTTGGTTCAGGAAACCGTGACAGCAGAGGCAATAAGACCCGATTCTTGATATGGGACGCGAACCTTGTCGGATTCACAGTTCATTGAATTCATCCACAGTGATTCCCATTTCCCGGACTATAGCGCGCAACGTCCCGATGGGGACATCACCTGGATGTCGTGGCACGGGTATGGTGAATGTTCTTCTCTTCGAGGTAATAGACTGGATGTCGTTTTGCGCGGACTTCGATGTATCCTGCGCGTCGCAGTTTTGATGCAAGCTCGCGATACGATATGCGAGCGAGTTTAGGCATTCGACACGCGCCGGTACAGGTTCACGCCGCCATAGCGCGACTTGCGAAGGTTCTTCGCGGCCACCTTCTCTCTCGCCTCCAAGCAACTCTCGATAGCATCAATAGCATTGCGATGGGCTTCCTTCAGTGTTTTGCCTGAGGCAACGCACCCTCGAATTGCGGGCACTACTGCCGTGAACCACCCATCTTCGTCCTGATAGTAATCTATGTCAAATTCTTGAGCCTTCTTCATGGGCACACCTTTCTTGTTGCAGGTAAGATAGACGTTCTCAACAACTATCGCAACACCCCTGCCGATTTCCTGAAGCAGGCCGCTTCGACGCTTCATGGTTCTCCAGCCGACCCAAGCACAAAAGAGCCCGCCTCATTAGTGAGAGGCGGGCTCTGGATTCTGCCGGACAGGTTCAGGGCTACTTGAGCAGAATTGACTTTTTCGTTGAAACATACTCGCCCGATCGCAATGTGTAGAAGTAAGCACCAGAAGAAACTCGACTTCCCCTGTTATCGCTCCCATCCCAGGTGACGGAATACGCACCCGGCTCCTTCGTTTCGCCGCTGACGAGTGTTCTTACGAGTTGCCCGATGGAGTTGTAGATGTTGATAGAGACATTCCCGCGCGTTGGCAACTCGTACTCAATTGTTGTGGCTGGGTTGAAGGGGTTAGGGTAATTCTGTCTCAAACCAAAGGTTATCGGCTGTAAGGATGGGTTTTCGCTTACTTGCGTCGAGATATCGCTCCTCAAAAGGGCCCCGCTGACAAATGAAGCAAAAAGAAAACCTGTCGGTGTCATTCCTAACTTCTGCGGGGATCCGTAGATACGACGTATGTCGCCATCAAGCCGCTGCCAACTCGCGAAGCTATCGGTACTCTTGTAAATTCCACTGTCTGTTGCAGCGAAGGCAACTCCATTGTTCGGATTGAAAACAATATGCTGAATGTCATGCGCCTGAACCAACGGGTTAGCTCGCGTCCAAGTTGTTCCGTTGTTTGTGGAGCGATAGATATGGCCGACATCGTAGGTCGCAGCAAAAATGTGCCCGTTCGGATTCACTGCACATGAAGTGATGGCACCCTGAATTACACCGCTGTTATCCAATATCCAAGTGCTGCCATTATCTGTTGATGAGTATATTCCTTGAGCGCACCCGACAAAGGTCTTTCCTGAAACAACCAGCAGATCAAATACATCAATTGCAGCTAAAACTGGAGACCAGCTACCCCCATTGTTTTCTGACTTATAAACTCCGTCCAAATAAGTACCCGCAAACAGTTGCCCAGAGGAATTAACTGCTATTGCCCGCGTCGGCGTGTAAGTCGATCCCATTCCAGTGTAATGCTTCAACGGAAAATGGACTTTTGGGGTAGCGTGATTTGTGAACGATGTTCATGACGTTGTAGTTCCAGACTGCCGCCGTCGCCTGCAAAG
>JAANMW010001016.1_pt1 | contig 31848 bp, 29 predicted proteins | sample 7279671 | NCBI WGS metagenome assembly JAANMW01 (sample SAMN14094541, study PRJNA606508) | bioreactor metagenome | isolation source: A lab-scale SPAN reactor treating ammonium-rich wastewater day 247 | place: Ireland: Galway | collected 2017-09-19 | reverse complement strand
GAAGAGCGTCCAGGTGAACGCGGGGGCGTCGCGGTCGAACTCGTCGCTGCGCACGACCATGCCGATCTTGACCGCCTTGATCCGGCGCAGGTTGGCGCCGGTCGCGGTGAGCACGCTGGCGGTCGAGTAGTTGCCCGTCGGCGGCGTCCAGGTGTCGATGGCGCCGTTGCCGTCGGTGTCCACGCCGTAGAGCAGCTTCATGTTCATGATCGACGACGACAGCGGCTGCGCGGTCGCGCCCGCGGTGACGAGATCGGTGCTGCGGAGCACGCCGTTCGACACGTCGTAGCGCACGCGCTGCGTGGTGTCCGACGGCCCGATGTTGATGATCCGCATCGTCGGCAGGAGTTCGAATCCGGAGGCCTTGCTGACCGTGAGCACGACGTTGCCGTTCGCGTCGGGGTTCGTCACCGCGGTGACCGTATTGCGCTCGCACGGGCCGTTGCCGGTGATCGTGACGACCATGTCGCCCTTCTTGAAGCCGGTCGGGCTCTGCACCGTGTAGGTCGTGTCGCCGGCGTTGGTCTTCGCCATGAACACCGAGGGCGTCACCACCGAGCGGGCGGTGCTGTAGTTGACGACGAAGCTGTCGGGCGTGTCGTCGTCCGCGCCGGGCTCGATCAGCACCGAGAACGGCCGCATCGTCGTGACCACGTTCCCGGTATCGGTGCAGGTCGCGAGGTCGTCCTGGTTCAGCATGATGCCGCTGCCGGCGTTCGCGAGTTCGCCGCCCACGAGGTACATCGCGATCATGCCGGTCTTCTGCGCGTCGCCGGCCGAGATCGTCTGGCGCTTGACGCCTTCGGCGACGGCGAAGGTCTGGTAGATGACGAGCACGGCGAGCAGCCCGATCACGACGCCCACCATCAGTTCGATGAGCGACATGCCGCGCTGCCGCGCGGCGACGACGGATGCGGACGGGCGGCGCGCCATGTCAGTTCAACCCCACCATCACCGAGCTCACGAACTGGTGCGGCGACGCCTCGCCCGGAAGCTGCCAGCGGATCGTGACGGTCACGAGACTGCTGTTGGCCGACGGCCCGGCGGCGACCACGACGGTGGGCGCGAGCGCGTCGACGCCCTTGACCCCGGGCAGGCGCTCCGCGGCCTCGACGAGCGCGGTGTAGCCGTCACCGCCGGTGCCGGCGTCGCCTTCGAACGCGGTCTTGAGGTTCGCCTTGTCCATCGTCCACATCTGGCCCATCGCCGCGTTGGCGATCTGGATCGCCTCGCCCCGGTACTGCAGATCGTTGGTGTTGCGGATCGCCACCGCCTGCAGGCCGACGAGGCCCAGGATGCCGAACGCGAACACGAGCACGCCGACGAGGGCCTCGAGCAGGAACGCGCCGGACTGCGCGCGCGACGAGGAGCGGTGGAGCGGACGGGTGCGGATGCGGGCCATGGCGGCGGTCTCGTGACCTAGGCGGGGCAGGCGCGGGGATCGCCGGTCGGGAGCTGCGGATCGCAGCTGCGGATGCCGACGCCGGTCGCCGCGGCGGTGTCGATGATGACCCGCTGCGCCCTTGCGTCGGTGAACCCCGTCTTCGTCTTCACGTCGATCGTGATGCGGGCTGCGAGGGGCGATTGCGCGTCGTCCAGCGCTCGGCCGAGGCCGTCGAAGATCACCGTAGTGGCGTTGGCGGGAGCGATGGTCACTTCGACGTTCGGCGAGCCTTCGATGAGCTTGGTCTCGCGGAGGACCGAGTCGTCGGAGACGAGCTTGACCGTCCAGCCGGTCGCCGGCGCGAGTTCGAAGGCGATCGGATTGTTGCGGCGCACCGCCTCGGTCTGCGCGACGCGGATGCCCTCGTAGACCGACTCCGCCGCGGTGCGAACCTGCTGGCTCGCGATCCAGGTCGAGTACATCGGCAACGCCATCATCGCGAGCGTGGTCCCGATGGCGATCGTGATCATCAGCTCGATCAGCGTGAGCCCACGCTGGTCCGCGGCGACGGCGCGGGCGGCCACGATCAGCAACTCCCGTCCTTGCGGGTGACCCAGCATCCGGTGGTCGTGGTCCAGCCGGACGGAAGCGCTTTCGTGGTCTTGGTGCCCGCCTGGTTGATCTCGTATTCGAAGCCGCTCATGCCCGCGGACGAGAGTCCGGTCGCCGTCGCGGTGTAGGCGGTCGCGCTGGCGCCGGTGCACTTGATCTGGAATGCCTGGTCGCTGGTGACGGACGGATCCGCGACACCGCACGCGCCGCCCACCGATTCGTACGTCCGGTTGTTCATGAAGAACTGCTCCATGCGCACCCGGAAGTCGGACAGGCGCGACGTGGCGTCGATGATCCGGCTGCGGACGACGTAGTCCCGGTACATCGGGATGGCGACCGCCGCCAGGATCGCGGCGATCGCGACGGTCATCATCAGCTCGATGAGCGTGAAGCCCCGCGCGCGGCGGGTCGATCGGGTGGCGGGCATGGTGGGGGCATCCTCTTCGACGTTACGCATGCTAGGGGGCGCGACCGGGGGCCGCAAACGGCTCCGACCAGTGGCGCGCGGGGGGGAACAGACGGCATTCAGTTGTCAGTTGACAGTTGTCAGTTGACAGTTGGGCGGCGTCAGGCGCGTTGCCCCACTGCCACCTGCCACCTGCCACCTGTCAACTGACAACTGACAACTGTCAACTGACAACTGTCACGGGCACCGCGTCCGCGTCCGGTTGGTCCGCACGCGCCCGGTCGCCGCGAGCACGACCTCCACGGCGTCATGCCCCGGTCGGCACAGCGTGAACGTGCCCATCTGCAGCGCGCCCGAGACGCGGCGCGGTTCGCCGAGCGGGGTGAACGACACGTAATCGTCGACCGGGCGGTTGCCCTCGATGGTCACCGAGGGGACCGACGGCGGATCCCAGGCGATGGGCGCGGCGTCGTCCTCGGGACGAGCCTGCGCGCGGGCGTCCGGGTGCATGATCCAGCCATGGGCCCAGTCGCCGTCGTCGGCGCAGGTGCGGGCGTCCGCGCTTTTGCAGAGATTGACGCGGACGCCGCGCTTGATCGCCTCGGTCCGGGCGCGCTCGAGCGCGGTCGCGAGTGCCTGCGCGCGGTTCGCGAGTTCCTGCCTGGCGATCCAGTGATGCCACGTCGGCACGGCGAAGGTCGCCACGACGACTGCGAGGACGAGTGTCACCATCAACTCGATCAGCGTCACGCCTCGGATGCGGCGGACGGCGACCCTGTTCCGGGTTCGAGCGGGGGGCGGCATGGCTCACCCATGCTGACGGTCGCGCTGCGTGCTCGCCTTCGGCCGGATGGACGATGGATCGGTGCATGTTGCAGTTCGTTGGGTGAATCTGGATGGAGTTGCGCGACGTTGCCGCTGATTCGGATCGGGCCGGCAACCAAGCCGCGGATCCGTTCTCCTGGCCCGCGGTCGATCGAATTGCCCCGATTGCCCCGCGACCGACCACTCCCGACGACGTCGATCGGTCGGGGTCGGTTCGGGCCGTCGCGCAGGAGGGGCTTGACGTAATTTAGTTCAGAACTAAAATTCCCTAACCTGCGGTCCGCGTGGAAATCGCCCGCCGACCGGGGACGCGGCCCGAGATCGCGCAGGACGGGCGCCCGACCGAACCCGGACGGCCAACTCCGGCATGTTGCACCCGAGGGCGCATGCGCCCAGGCGAGGACCGGCATGGCGGCAGCGAAACGGATCCTGTGCATCGGCGGCGGGCCCGCCGGGCTCTACTTCGCGCTCCTCGCGAAGAAGGCCGATCCGACGCGCACGGTGCGCGTCGTCGAACGCAACCGGCCCTACGACACCTTCGGCTGGGGCGTCGTGTTCTCCGACCAGACGCTCGGCAACCTCGAGGCGGCTGATCCGGAGACCGCGCACCAGATCGTCGGCGCGTTCAACCGCTGGGACGACATCGACATCCACTTCCGCGGGCGCACGATCCGCTCCGGCGGCCACGGCTTCTGCGGCATCGGGCGCAAACGCCTGCTCAACATCCTGCAGGCGCGCTGCGAGGCGCTCGGCGTCGAACTGGTGTTCGAGCGGCAGGTCGCCGACGACGTCGCCGAAGCCGAAGCGTTTCGCGCCGACCTCGTGATCGCGTCCGACGGCATCAACAGCCGCATCCGCGAACGCTACGCGGCGACCTACGCGCCCGACATCGACGTGCGCGCGTGCCGCTTCGTGTGGCTGGGCACGAAGAAGCGCTTCGACGCCTTCACCTTTGCATTCGTCGAGACCCCTCACGGGTGGTTCCAGGCGCACGCGTACCGCTTCGACGACGACACCTCGACCTTCATCGTCGAGACGCCCGAGTCGACGTGGCGGGCCGCGGGACTCGAAGCGATGAGCCAGGAAGACGGAATCGCGTACTGCGAAAAACTGTTCGCCCCCTGGCTCGACGGCCATCCGCTCATGTCGAACGCGGCGCACCTGCGCGGCTCGGCCGCGTGGATCCGCTTCCCGCGCGTGGTGTGCGGGCGCTGGGTCCACTGGGTCGAGCGAGCTGGAGGCGAGCGCAGCGAGCTTCGGGGAGACAACCCCCGTCCGGTCGTGCTCATGGGCGACGCCGCGCACACCGCGCACTTCTCGATCGGATCGGGCACCAAGCTCGCGTTCGAGGACGCGATCGCGCTCGCTCAGGCGATCGAGGCGGAGCCGGACCTGCGGCGCGCGCTCGACGCCTACGAGGCCTCGCGCGGCGTCGAGGTGCTGAAGATCCAGAACGCGGCGCGCAACTCGACCGAGTGGTTCGAGAACGTGAAGCGGTACACCGCGCTCGAGGCGGAGCAGTTCGCCTACAGCCTGCTCACGCGAAGCCAGCGGATCTCGCACGAGAACCTGCGGCTGCGCGACCGCGGCTACGTCGGCGGCGTTGAGGCGTGGTTCGCCGGCCGGACCGGCGTTTCCGCGCGCCCGCCGATGTTCGCGCCGTTCACGCTGCGCGGCATGACGCTCGCCAATCGCGTCGTGGTGTCGCCGATGGCGCAATACTCTTGCGTCGACGGCATGCCCGACGACTACTACCTGGTGCACCTCGGCAGCCGGGCGCACGGCGGCGCCGGGCTCGTGTTCACCGAGATGGCCTGCGTCGCGCCCGACGCGCGCATCTCCGAGGGCTGCGCGGGGCTGTGGAACGACGCGCAGGCCGCGGCCTGGAAGCGCATCGTCGAATACGCGCACGCGCGCACGCCGGCCAAGGTGGCGCTGCAGCTCGGGCATGCGGGGCCCAAGGGCTCGACGCAGAAAGGCTGGGAGGACGCCGACCAGCCGATCGTCCCTGCGTCGCGCAACTGGCCGCTCATCGCGCCATCCGCGGTCGCCTACGGCCCGGAGAACCAGGTACCGCGCGCGATGACGCGCGAGGACATGGACCGGGTGCTCGAGGCGTTCGTCGCGGCGACGCGACGCGGCGCGCAGGCGGGATTCGACTGGCTGGAACTCCACTGCGCGCACGGCTACCTGCTCTCCGCGTTCCTGTGTCCGCTCACCAACCTGCGCGCCGACGAATACGGCGGCCCGCTCGGGAACCGCTGTCGCTATCCGCTCGAGGTGTTCCGCGCGATGCGCGCGGCCTGGCCCGCCGACCGCCCGATGTCGGTGCGGCTCTCCGCGCACGACTGGGCTCCGGGCGGCAACACGCCCGACGACGCGGTGGAGATGGCGCGCCTCTTCCGCGAGGCCGGCGCGGACCTGATCGACGTCTCGTCGGGCCAGACGACGCGCGACGCGAAGCCGGTCTATGGACGCATGTACCAGACGCCGTTCGCCGATCGCATCCGCAACGAAGTCGGCATCGCCACGATGGCGGTCGGCGCGATCTTCGAGCCCGACCACGTCAACAGCATCCTGATGGCCGGGCGCGCCGACCTGTGCGCGATCGCGCGGCCGCACCTCGCCGATCCGTACTGGACGCTGCACGCGGCGGCGCAGCTCGGTTACCCGGACGTGCACTGGCCGGTGCAGTATCTGGCCGGGAAGGCACAGCTCGAACGCAACCTCGCGCGCGCGGCGGTCGACGCGGCGAACCGTCCCGAGGCGAACGGGTGACCGCGGAGCGGCCGCTCGCCGGCGCGCACGCCGTCGTCACCGGCGGCGGGCGCGGCATCGGGCTCGCGATCGCCCGCACGCTCGCGCAGCGCGGGGCGTCGGTGTCGCTCGTCGGACGCGACCGCTCGCGACTCTACGACGCGGTGCAGGCGATGCCGGAAGGGTCGAGCTGCGATGCTCACGCCTGCGACGTCGCCGACGCATCGGCCGTCGCGGCGGCGTTCGCCGCGATCACCGCAGCCGGACATCGCACGACGATCCTCGTCAACAACGCCGGCGTCGGGAAGAGCGCGCGCCTCGCCGCCACGAGCGACGCGCTGTGGCGCGAGATGATCGACGTGAATCTCGGCGGCACGTTCTACGCCATCCGGGCCGCGCTTCCGGCGTTGCTCGAGGCGAAGGCCGGCCGGATCGTGAACGTCGCGAGCACCGCGGGAATCGTCGGGTACCCGTACGTGGCGGCGTACTGCGCGGCGAAGCATGGCGTCGTCGGGCTCACCCGCGCGCTCGCGCTCGAACTCGCGGGGACGACGGTAACGGTCAACGCCGTGTGTCCCGGCTACACCGACACCGACCTGGTGCGCGACGCGGTGGCGAACATCGTGACGCGCACCGGCCGCAGCGAGGCCGACGCGCGCGCCTCGCTCGCCGCGCGCAATCCGCAGAAGCGATTCGTGACGCCCTCCGAAGTGGCCGAGGCGGTCGCGTGGCTGTGCCTGCCCGGATCGGCGTCGGTGACCGGCCAGGCGATCGTCGTCGACGGCGGCGAGACGGCCCGGTGAGCGCCGAGACGATGAGCACGACGCTCGACGCGGCGCGTCCGGATTTCGAGACGCGCCTGCACGACGACCACCACGACGCGCTGCGCCTGTGGCTGCGGCTCCTGACCTGCACGACGATGATCGAGCGCGGCATCCGCCGCAGGCTGCGCGAGCGCTTCGGCATGGCGCTCGCGCGCTTCGACCTCCTGTCGCAGCTCGAGCGCTCGAGCGCGGGCCTGCGGATGGGCGAACTGTCGCGCCGGCTGATGGTGAGCGGCGGCAACGTGACGGGTCTCGTCGCCCAGCTCGTCGCCGAAGGGCTGGTCGAGCGGTCGAGCGAGCCGGGCGACCGGCGCACGAGCGTCGTCCGGTTGACGGTCGCCGGGCACGAGTCGTTTCGCGCGATGGCGCGGGAACATGAGCGCTGGGTCGTGGAGATGACGGGCGGCCTCGACGCGGCGGACCGCGCGCGGCTCCACGCGCTCCTCGGCGGTCTCAAGGATTCGGTCCGCGCGGTCGAACCGGACGACGACGCGCGCGCGGCCAGGCGACCACTCGGGAAGGATCGTCGATGATGATCGGGCCGCCCGTGACGTGGCCGCGCGCGGCCGGGCAGGCGAGGTCGGCGAGACCTGCCGCGGCCGGCCCATCGAGGAGGACGCTCCGATGACCACCGCACACACCGACACGTTCGCGCGCGACCGTCTGCCGCCGCGAGAACAATGGCCGGACCTCGTATTCGACCTGCCGGAGCTCCGCTACCCCGAGCGGCTCAACTGCGCGACCGAACTCCTGCGCGGCGCGATCGCGCGCGGGCAGGGCGACCGTGTCGCGATCCGTTCGCCTGCCGGCGTGCGGTGGAGCTACCGCGACCTCGATGCGCAGGCGAGCCGCATCGCGCGCGTGCTGGTCGAGGACCTGGGCGTGGTGCCGGGGAATCGGGTGCTGCTGCGCGGGCCGAACAGCCCGCGCTTCGCCGCCTGCTGGTTCGCGATCATGAAGGCGGGAGCGATCGCGGTCGCGACGATGCCGCTGCTCCGCGCGAAGGAGCTGACCGACATCGGGACCAAGGCGGAGGTCTCGCATGCGTTGTGCGACGCCCGACTCGCCGACGAGTTGATCCAGGCACGGCCGCAGATTCCGACGCTGCGCCGGGTCGCGCTGTTCGAGACCGACGCGCACGAAGGCGTCGACCGGCGCGCCGCATCGAAGCCCGCGGGCTTCGACGACGTCGCGACGGCCGCCGAGGACGTCGCGCTGATCGCGTTCACCTCGGGGACCACCGGCAAGCCCAAGGGCACGATGCACACGCACCGCGACGTGATCGCCGCCTCCGACTGCTGGCCGAAGTACACGCTGAAGGCGTCGCCCGACGACGTGTTCACCGGCAGTCCGCCGCTCGCCTTCACCTTCGGGCTGGGCGGGCTCCTCGTGTTTCCGCTGCGCATCGGCGCCTCGACGCTGCTGGTCGAGCGGCCCGCGCCCGAGGCGCTCTTCGACGCGATCGCGACCCACGGCGCGACCGTGCTGTTCACCGCGCCGACCGCGTACCGCGCGATGGCGCCGATGGCGAAGGACTACGACCTGTCGCGGCTTCGGAAGTGCGTGTCCGCGGGCGAGGCGCTGCCTGCCGCGACGCGGAAACTGTGGAAGGAGGCGACCGGCATCGACATCGTCGACGGCATCGGCACGACCGAGATGTTCCACATCTTCATCTCGCATCCCGACGACGACGCGCGCGCGGGCGCGACCGGCAAGCCGGTGCCCGGGTATCGGGCCTGCGTGCTGGGCGACGACGGCCGGCCGCTTCCGCCCGGGAAGGTCGGACGGCTGGCGGTCAAGGGGCCGACCGGCTGCCGCTACCTCGACGATCCGCGGCAGACCAACTACGTGCAGGATGGATGGAACCTGACCGGCGACGCGTACTACGTCGACGACGACGGGTGGTTCGTCTACCAGGCGCGCGCCGACGACATGATCGTGTCGGCCGGCTACAACATCGCCGGGCCGGAGGTCGAGGCATCGCTGATGGGGCATCCGGCGGTCGCCGACTGCGGGGTGGTGGCCGCGCCGGACGAGGAGCGCGGCATGATCGTCAAGGCCTATGTCGTGCTGAAGCCCGGGCACGAGGGCGGTGACGCGATGACGAAGCTCCTGCAGGAGCACGTGAAGGCGTCGATCGCGCCGTACAAGTATCCGCGCGCGATCGCCTACGTCGAGACGCTGCCGCGCACCGAGACCGGCAAGCTGCAGCGCTTCAAGCTCCGCACGATGGCGAAGGAGGGTGCGGCATGAGCGCGTGTCGCTGCGAAGATCGCATTGGAGTGTCGGGAGGGGACGGCGAATGAAGATCCTGCAACCGCCCGGGTGGGCGGCCCCGAAGGGCTACGCGAACGGCATTGCCGCGCGCGGGACCTTCGTCGCGATCGGCGGCCAGATCGGCTGGAACGCGGAGCAAGCGTTCGAGACCGACGATTTCGAGGCGCAGGTGCGCCAGGCGCTGCAGAACATCGTCGCCGTGCTCGCGCAGGCGGGCGGACGGCCCGAGCATCTGGTGCGCATGACCTGGTACGTCGTCGACGCGGACGAGTACCTGGGCGCGTTGCGCGAAGTCGGGCGCGCGTACCGCGACGTGATCGGGCGCCACTATCCGGCGATGACCGCGGTGGAGGTGGGCCGGCTGATCGAGCCCCGGGCCCGGGTCGAGATCGAGGCGACCGCGATCGTGCCGGACGCGGAGGCGCGTTAGCGCCGCCGGCGCGCTCCTTCGCGGACGTCTTCTGCGTACAATGGCGCCTCCGCAGCCATGAAGCTCTACGACTATTTCCGCTCGTCCGCGGCCTACCGCGTGCGGATCGCGCTCAACCTGAAGGGGCTCGCGCCCGAGCGCGAATTCGTCCACCTGCGCCACGGCGCGCAGCGCTCGGACGGCTACCTCGCGCTGAACCCGCAGGGCCTCGTGCCCGCGCTCGCGCTCGACGGCGGCGAGGTGCTGACGCAGTCGCTCGCGATCCTCGAGTACCTGGACGAGACGCATCCGTCGCCGCCGCTCCTGCCCGCGGGCGCACAGGCGCGCGCGCGCGTGCGCTCGATCGCGCTCGCGATGGCCTGCGACATCCACCCGCTCGGCAACCTGCGCGTGCTCCAGTACCTGCTGAAGACGCTCGGCGTGTCGGCGGAGCAGAAGGACGGCTGGTACCGGTACTGGATCGACGTCGGATTCGAGGCGCTGGAGCGCCGCCTCGCGCGCGATGCGGCGACCGGGCGTTTCTGCCACGGCGATGCGCCGACGCTCGCCGACGTCTGCCTCGTGCCGCAGATGGCCAACGCCCGGCGCGGCAGCGTCGACCTCGCACCCTATCCGACGCTCGTGCGGATCGACGCGGCCTGCCAGGCGCTGCCGGCGTTCGCGAACGCCGCGCCGGCGAAGCAACCGGACGCCGAATGATTCGCCTGCCGGGCCGCGGGTGCCGGAGTCATCGTTGAAGAGCCCGATTCCGCTCTGGGAGCACCCGAGCGTGCCGGTCGACGGCAGCGACGCGCGCTTTCCGGTGCGTCACGTCTACTGCGTCGGGCGCAACTACGCCGAGCACGCCGCCGAGATGGGCGGCGACGCGACGAAGGAGCCGCCGTTCTTCTTCGCGAAGGCGGCCGACGCGATCCTGCCGGTCGCCGCCGCCGAGGTCGGCACCATGCCCTACCCGCCGGCGACGGAGAACCTGCATCACGAGGTCGAACTGGTCGTCGCCATCGGCCGGGGCGGTGCGAATTTCACGTCCGAGCACGCGCTCGCGCTCGTCTACGGCTACGCGGTGGGACTCGACATGACGCGGCGCGACCTGCAGAAGGTCGCGAAGGACGCGCGGCGGCCCTGGGACACCGCGAAGTCCTTCGCCTGCGCGGCGCCGATCGGCGCGATCCGCACCGTCGAGGCGGGCGGCCACGCGAGGCGCGGCGCGATCACGCTCGACGTCAACGGCGTGCGGCGACAGGTGGGCGACCTCCGCGACATGATCTGGGACGTCGCGCACACGCTCGCGTTCCTGTCGCGCTATTGCGAACTCCTGCCGGGCGACCTCGTCTACACAGGCACGCCGGCCGGGGTCGCGGCCGTGGTCCCGGGCGATTACCTCGACGCGCGCATCGAGGGGCTGCCGCCGCTCACGGTCGGGATCGTCGAGGAGCGGCGATGACGTCCTGGTACGGGATGTCGCCCGAGGAGATCGAGCGCGGCTACAACAACCGCGCGGCGGTGCCCGACCATCCGCAATGGTTCGCGCGCTGGGGCGAGTTGTCGGCCAGGGCGTTCGCGACCGAACACGTCCTGCGCGACCTCCGCTTCGGTCCCGGCCCGAAGGAAACGCTCGACCTGTTCCTGCCGCGTGGTGCGGCTCGCGGCACGTTCCTCTTCCTGCACGGCGGCTGGTGGCGCTCGCTCGACAAGGACGTCCACGCGCTCGTGGCGCCGCCGCTGACCGCGCAGGGCATCGCGGTGGCCGTGGCGAACTACGACCTGTGTCCGCAGGTGACGATCGCGGACATCGTCGAGGAAGCCTCGCGCGCCGTCGCCTGGATCGCGCGCGAAGGGCCGAAGCACGGGACGCCCGCGCGTCCGCTCGTCGTCGGCGGACATTCCGCGGGCGGGCAACTCGCGGCGATGATGCTCGCGCGCGACTGGACCCGCGAGGGTTTCGGGGCGCATCCGGTCGCCGGCGCGGTGTCGCTCTCGGGCGTGCACGACCTGCGTCCGCTCGTGCACTTCTCCGCCAACGTCGACCTCAATCTCGACGACGCGGAAGCCGCGCGCCTGTCGCCGGTCCAGCTCGCGCCGGCCTGCGACGCGCCGATCGTCATCGCGGTCGGCGGGCGGGAAACCGGCGAGTTCCTGCGGCAGGCCGACCTCCTGTGGGAGGCGTGGCCGCGCAATCGCCCTCGCGGGATGCCCGGTCCGCTCGTCATTCCGGACCGGCATCATTTCGACGTGGTCGTCGACCACGCCGAGGCGGGATCCGCGCTTACGCGCGCGACGCTCGCGCTCTTCGACGGGCGTCGCGCGGTCTGACCCGCGCGTTCGACGCGCCCCGCCGGTCGTCAGCGGCGCCCGCCGAAGCGTCCTCCGAAGCCACCTCCGCCCCCGAAGCGTCCGCCGAATCCGCCTCCGCCGAAGCGATCCCCGCCACCGAATCCGCCGAAGCGATCGCCGCCGCCGAATCCGCCGAAGCGATCGCCGCCGCCGAATCCGCCTCCGCCGCCGAAGCGATCGCCGCCGCCGAATCCGCCGCCGCCACCACCGCCGAAGCGGTCGCTGCCGGAAAAGCTCGAGAACCGGTTGTCGCCGTTGTCGCGCGCCTGCGATTCGCGGTTGGCCCACGACGTGTCTCCGCTCGCGCTCGACCAACCGCTCGACGAGTGCTGCTGCCAGCCGCTGCCGTCGTTGTGGTAGACGTTGCCGTTCACGTCCGCGTACTTGTCGTTACCGACCGAAGCGGACGCCCAGGAGTTGGTCTTGCCGGTGTACGCGTTCGTCGACGTTCCTCCGCCGACGTGGGCGTCGCCCATCGGGCCTGCCGTCGTCGCGCCCGCGCGGTTGTACGTGCTGCCGGCGGCGGTGGTGCCCGAGACCGCCGAGCCGGTCGAACGCTGGCCGGTGTAGGTGTTGTAGTTGCCCGCCCGCGCGACCTGCCCCGACCCGCCCGCTGCGCCGTTCACCGTGCGGTCGAAGCCGCGCGTGGCGTTGCCGGTCCACGCGTTGTACTGGCGGCCGGCGTTGATGTTGCCGGTCGTGCCGGTGCGGGCGTTCGCGTAACTGCCAGAGAACGAAGTCCCCGCGACGCCGCCGCCGCCGTACCACGAGCGCGTGCCCGAGTAGGTCGTGCTGCCCCAGTGGCCGTAGACGTTCGCGCTCGCAGTCGCGCAGCAGCCGTAGCCGCCCCAGTACGCGGGGTGATAGTAGGCGCCGCCCCAGTAGGGCTCCATCCACGCGGCGGTGGCGAGCCCCATCGCGAAGCCGAACGTGTATCCGACGTAGGGGTTGTAGATCGGCGCCGCGGCGACGCCGTAGGTGTAGGGCGGCGCGTACCAGACCGATCCGATCCACGGCGTGTAGGCGTAGCCGGTGCCGTAGACAATCGTGCCGTAGGGATTCACCACGGTGCCGAGGTAGCCCGGCGTGTAGCCGACGTACACGACCTGCGGCGTCGAGCCGTAGACGTGGACGTAGGTGACGTAGTAGATCGGCGAGGACGGCGGGATCGAGTAGATCGCGACCGGCACCGAGGTCGCGACCGACCACGGTCCGGTCAGGTTCGACGCGGTGAACCACACGCCGGCCTCGACCGCGTAGAACGCGGTGGGCGTGGCCTCGATGATCGGCACCGAGGAATTCGTCACGTAGGTGAGCGAAGTTCCCGCGATCGACGCGTACTTCGGCGCGCCGTCGAAGCTCGGCGTGAACTTCGGCCCGTTCCTGAGCGGGACCGTGGCGGTCTGCGGGATCGTGTCGGCGATCACCGCCTCCTCGGCCTGAGGCGTGCCGGCCACCGTCGGCAGCACGGCACCCGCGAGCGAATGCGGCGGGATCTTCGCGAAATCCGCCGGAAGCGCGTTGTTCGCGACGAACTGCCACGGACCCGACATGCCGGGTCCGCGGAACCAGCGGCCGGCGAGCAGCGCGTAGGTGCGGTTGTCCGCGGTGTGGACGATCACGTCGCTCGTCGTGTTCGACGCCCACAGGAGCCCGGTGCCCACGATCGGCACGAAATCCGGCGCGCCCTGGAACACGATGAGTTCCGCCGGCTGTTCGCTCGTGTAGATCGTCGGAATGCCGTTGTCGAGCGAGGGTTTCGGGTTGGCGTTCGGCGGCCCGTCGAGGAGATCGACCGTGTGCGCCTTGCCGAGGGTCGAGGCGATCGCGTCCGCATCGGCCTGCAGGAGCATGCCCATCACCGCGCGCGACCAGGGGCCGGCGAGCGAGTCGGCCTGCAGCCAGCCGCCGTGCACATGCAGGAAGTACCGGTCGCCGAGTCCGCCCTGCAGGATCAGCGCCTTGGTGTTGACGACACGCTGGAAGCGCGAACTCTGGGGCACCGAGGTCATCACCGGCGCGCCGTCGATCGGCACGAGGATCGCGGGGGACTGGCTGACGATCACGCGCGGCGGCGTGTTCTGCACGGCGACCGTGGGCGGCTTGACGCCGACGAGCGCGAGCGACGACTCGAGTCGGTCGAGCGCGATCGTGCGCAGGTCGCTCGCGAACCGCTTCTGCAGGTCGGGCAGGTAGGACTGCCCGCGGCCCGGCAGCGTCGGGAAATCGAGCTTCGTGATCTTCAGGTTCTCGAAGACCACCATGCGTCCGATCTTGTCGACCTGCGTACGTGTGGTCACGAACGCCACGCCGAAGGTCTCCGCCGTCGCGCCGGTCGGCTTGATCGCGAGCGCGACGCGGAAATCGAGCTGGTTGCCGGTCCAGCGGTTCACCTGCGGCTGATAGATCAGGACCGCGGCGTTCGCGATGCTCACGTCGCGGGGCCAGGGATCGGCCGGCAGCGGAGCGGCCTGCGCCGGCTGCTGCGCCGTGACCGGGGTGGCATGAGGCAGGACCGCCAGCAGGCAGGCCAGGGCGAACAGCGGGAGCAACAGCGAGCGTGCCTTCATCGTGGAACCCCGGGGAGTGAAGCAGGATGCCCGCGATCGCGGCGCGCGGGTGCGCCCGGAGGTTATCCGGTTCGGGCAAGGCCCGGCTTGTCATTTGGCGTCAGGTCGTCGGCAATCCGGGACACTTGACAACTGACCGGCGGTCATTTACTGTGGGCAACAACTGACTCGCGGTCAGTTGAAGCCGATCCGGCTTCACCGCGAGCGAAGGCGACGATCATGGCGGTTCGGCAGCGCGCGATCCAGGCGGAGGACAAGGAGGAGCGCAACCACGCGCTCCTCGACGCGGCCGAGCGGCTGATGCTGCGCTCGCCCGACCGCGTGCCGAGCGTGGCCGAGGTCGCCGACGACGCGGGGCTCGCGAAGGGCACCGTGTACCTCTACTTCCCGAGCAAGGAGGAGTTGCTGCTCGCGCTGCACGAGCGCAACGTCGGCGGCTTCTTCCGCGCGCTCACCGCCCTGCTCGAAGGCGGCGAGCGCGTCGACTTCGACCGCGTGCTCTCGCTGACGCACGAGCACATCGTCGCGCCGCCGCTGTTCCTGCCGCTGGCGTCGCGCTGCTTCGGGATGATGTCGCAGTCGATTCCCGAAGCGTCCGCAGGCGCGTTCAAGTTGCGGATGGCCGAGCGCCTCGAGCACGCGGGCGAAGGGCTCGAGCGGCACTTCCCGGCGCTCGCGCGCGGGCAGGGGCTCGAACTCCTGCGGCACAGCTACGCGCTGATCCTCGGGCTGTGGCAGATGGCGGGCTCCGCGGTCTGTCCGGCGGGATCGCAAGGCGCGGTGCCGGCCGCCCTCGCGTTCAGCTATCCCGACGACCTCGACCGGGCGTTGCGCGCCCTGTGGCAGGGTGCGATGGGTGCGGCGACGGGGGATGCTTCGCGGGGTGCGCGATGAAACTGCGGCTCGCGTTGCTGCTCGTCGTGGGGTCGCTGCTCGCGTCCTGCGCGCGGCAGGATCCGCCGGTCGAGCCGGTGCGTCCGGTCATGCTCGCGCGTGTCGCGGTGGGCTCCGTGGCTGCGCCGTCGGTGTTCGCGGGCGAAGTGAAGGCGCGGCACGAGTCCGACCTGGGATTCCGGATCGGCGGCAAACTCGTCGCGCGTCCGGTCGACGTCGGCGCGCGGGTCGCGAAGGGCGAGGTGCTCGCACGGCTCGATGCCGCCGACGTCACCCTGCAGGCGCAGGCCGCGAAGGCGGCGGTCGCGGCGGCAACGACCGAATACGACTACGCGAAGGCGGAGCACGACCGCTACGCCAACCTGCACCAGTTGAAGTTCGTCAGCGCGAGCGCGCTCGACCAGAAGCGCAACGTGATGAACGCGAACGCCGCGAAGCTCGACGAGGCCCGCGCGCGACTCGCCGTCGCGAACAACCAGGCGGCCTACGCGACGCTCGTCGCCGACCGCGACGGCGTGGTGACCGCGGTCGGCGCGGAGCCGGGCCAGGTCGTCGCCGCCGGCCAGACGGTGGTGCGCCTCGCTCGCGAGGACGAGCGCGAGGTCGCGATCGCGGTGCCCGAGAACCGGCTGAACGAACTCAGGGCGGCGCAGGGGCTCGCGGTCGTGCTCTGGGCGCATCCGGACCGCGCGTACGCAGCGAAGGTGCGCGAGATCGCTCCCGCGGTCGACGCCGCGACGCGGACCTTCGCGGTGCGCGTGACGATCGAGGCGCCGGACGGCTCGGTCCGCCAGGGCATGACCGCGAACGTCGTGCTGCGGAGCGACGCCGGAGCCTCGTCCACGCTGGTGCCGTCGGCCGCGATCACCCACGCCGCCGATGGCAGGCCCGCGGTGTTCGTCTACGACCCGAGATCGGGGCAGGTGAACCTGCGCGAGGTCACGCTCGGCGCGTTCCGCGAGGACGGCACGGTCGTCGACGCGGGGCTCGCCGACGGCGAGTGGGTCGTCGCCGCCGGTGCGCACAAGCTGCGCGCCGGACAGGTGGTGAAGCCGTGGGAGGCGGACGGCTCGCCCGCGCCCGCGACCGCCGCGTCCAACGCCCCGCGCGGCTGAACGACCGTGGACCGGACCCCGCCGCCCGCGACGGGCGATCGCGCGCGCTTCAACCTGTCCGAATGGGCGCTCGCGCACCGTCCGCTCGTGCGCTACCTGATCGTCGTCTGCGCGATCTTCGGCGCGTTCGCCTACGCGATGCTCGGCCAGTCCGAGGATCCGCCGTTCACCTTCAAGGTGATGGTGGTGAAGACGAACTGGCCCGGCGCCTCCGCCCGCGAGGTCGAGGAGCAGCTCACCGACCGCATCGAGCGCAAGCTGCAGGAGGTGCCCGGCGTCGACTGGGTGCGCAGCAACAGCAAGCCGGGCGAATCGCTCGTGTTCTTCGCGGTCAAGGATTCCGCGCCGGCCGCGCAGGTGCCGGAGACCTGGTACCAGGTGCGCAAGAAGGTCGGCGACATCCGCGGCACGCTGCCCGCCGGCATCCAGGGCCCGTACTTCAACGACGAGTTCGGCGACACCTACATGGCGATCTACGCGATCGCGGGCGAGGGGTTCGCGTACCGCGACCTCAGGACTTTCGGCGACAAGGTCCGCGCCGAGCTCCTGCGGGTCCCGGAGGTCGCGAAGGTCGACTTCATCGGGGCCCAGGAGGAGAAGGTCTTCGTCGAACTGGCGAACGCGAAGCTCGCGACGCTAGGCCTCGCGCCCGCGCAGATCGCGCAGACGCTCGCCGCCCAGAACGCGATCGCGGCGGCGGGAACGCTCGAGACGTCGACCGACCGCATCGTGCTGCGCCCGTCGGGGGCGTTCGACTCGCTCGACGCGATCCGCGAAACCTCGATCCGCGCCGGCGGACGGGTGTTCCGGCTGGGCGACATCGCCACGGTGACGCGCGGCTACGCCGATCCGCCGAAGCAGCGGATGCGGGTGCAGGGCCGCGAGGCGCTGGGACTCGGCATCACGATGGCCGCGGGGGGCGATGTGATCCGGCTCGGGCGTGCGCTCGATCAGCGGATCGGGCAACTGCGGGCGCAACTGCCGGTCGGCGTCGACATCGTCGAGGTCGCGAGCATGCCGGTCGCGGTCGACCGCTCGATCCGGGAGTTCGTGCGCTCGCTCGCGGAGGCGGTGCTGATCGTGCTCGCCGTGTCGCTCGTGAGCCTCGGCCTTCGCACCGGGCTCGTGGTCGCGGTCTCGATTCCGCTGGTGCTCGCGATGACCTTCCTCGGGATGTGGCTCCTCGACATCGGACTCCACAAGATCTCGCTCGGCGCGCTGATCCTGTCGCTCGGGCTGCTCGTCGACGACGCCATCATCGCGGTCGAGATGATGGCGATCAAGCTCGAGCAGGGTTTCGACCGCGTGCGCGCCGCGGGCTTCGCCTACACCTCCACCGCGTTCCCGATGCTGACCGGGACGCTCGTCACCGTCGCGGGCTTCCTGCCGATCGCGCTCGCGAAGAGCTCGACCGGCGAGTACACGCGCTCGATCTTCCAGGTCTCGTCGCTGGCGCTCGTGGCCTCGTGGATCGTGGCGGTGGTCGTGATTCCGTACCTCGGGTACACGATGCTGCCGTCGGGCGAGGCGCTGCACCGTCCGTCGTTCATGGCGCGGCTTCGCGCGAGGCTCCTGCGGCGTCCCTTGCCCCTGCCCCGTGACCACGGGCCGGGCGACCCGGAAGCGGTGTACCGCACGCCGTTCTACCTGCGACTGCGCGCGACGATCTCGTGGTGCGTCGTCCATCGCTGGATCGTGATCGGCGCGACGCTCGCGGCGTTCGCCGCGTCGATCGCGTTGTTCCGGTTCGTGCCGCAGCAATTCTTTCCGTCGTCGTCGCGGCCGGAGCTCATCGTCGACCTGCGCCTGCCGGAAGGCAGCTCGGTCGAGGCGACGCTCGCCCAGGCGAAGAAGATGGAGCGGATCCTCGAGGGCGAGGACGGCGTCGCGAGCTTCGTCGCCTACGTCGGGGCCGGCAGTCCGCGCTTCTACCTGCCGCTCGACCAGCAGCTCGAGCAGGCGAACCTCGCGCAGTTCGTCGTCGTGGCCGCGACGAACGCCGGGCGGGAGCGGCTTCGCGCGCGGCTCATCGAGCGATTCGCGAGCGACTTCCCCGAGTTGCGCGGGCGTGTCTCGCGGCTCGAGAACGGGCCGCCGGTCGGCTTCCCGGTGCAGTTCCGCGTCTCGGGCGAGGACATCGGCGAAGTGCGCCGCATCGCACGCGAGGTCGCTTCGGTAGTGCGCGAGGATGCCGGAACCTCCGACGTGCAGTTCGACTGGGACGAGCCCTCGAAGACGATCCGGCTCGTCGTCGACCAGGACAAGGCGCGGCTCCTGGGCCTCACGTCGCAGGACGTCGCCGCCTTCCTGAACAACGCGGTGTCCGGCGTCACGGTGACGCAGTTCCGCGAGCGCGACCAGCTGATCGACGTGGTGATCCGCGGGACGCGCGACGAGCGCGCGCGGGTCTCGTTCCTCAAGGACCTCGCGATGCCGTCGCCGTCGGGCAGGCCGGTGCCGATCACCCAGCTCGCGGAGCTGCGCTACGAACTGGAGGATGGGGTGGTCTGGCGGCGCGACCGCCTGCCGACGATCACGGTGCGCGCCGACGTTCGCGGTGACGCGCAGGGACCCGACGTCGCGCGCCGCATCGACCCGAAGCTCGCGGGCTTGCGCGCGGCGCTGCCGCTCGGCTACCGCATCGACATGGGCGGCGCGGTCGAGGATTCGGCGAAGGGGCAGAAGTCGATCGCGGCGGGCGTGCCGCTGATGCTCGTCACGATCCTCACGCTCCTCATGATCCAGTTACGGAGCTTCGCGCGCACGCTGATGGTCGTGCTGACCGCGCCGCTCGGGCTCATCGGCGTCGTCGCGGCGCTGCTCGCATTCGGCCAGCCGTTCGGTTTCGTCGCGATGCTCGGCACCATCGCGCTCTCCGGCATCATCATGCGCAACTCGGTGATCCTGGTCGACCAGATCGACCGCGACATCGCCGAGGGCGCGAGCGCGCGGGACGCGATCGCGTCGGCGACGGTGCGCCGCTTCCGTCCGATCGTGCTGACCGCCGCGGCGGCGGTGCTGGCGCTGATCCCGCTCACGCGGAGCGACTTCTTCGGGCCGATGGCGGTCGCGATGATGGGCGGCCTCGTCGTCGCGACCGTGCTGACGCTCGTGTTCCTGCCCGCGCTCTATGCGGCGTGGTTTCGGGTGGGTGAGGCACCCGCTTCGGCGGACGAGCCGCCGCGCCGGCCCGGCGAGCTGCATCCGGCGCGCCATCCCGCGGCGGCGTGACGCTGGCCGCGGAGTAGAATGAGCGTTGCCCACCGGGGAGTCGCATCATGGCGCTTGCTTCCGTTCCGGAGATCGTGGCCGAACTCAAGGCCGGCCGCATCGTCGTGCTGGTCGACGACGAGGACCGCGAGAACGAGGGCGACCTCGTGTTCGCCGCCGATTTCGTCACGGCCGAGAAGGTCAACTTCCTCGCGAAGCACGGCCGCGGCCTGATCTGCATGCCGATCGCCGCCGCGCAGGCCGAGCGCCTGCGCCTGACGCCGATGGCCGCGCGCAACCGCTCGGTGCACGGCACCAACTTCACGCAGTCGATCGAAGCGGCGACCGGCATCGCCACCGGCATCTCGGCGGCCGACCGCGCGCGCACGATCGAGGTCGCCTCGCGGCCGGATGCCTCCGCGGACGACGTGGTCCAGCCCGGGCACGTGTTCCCGTTGATCGCGCAGGACGGCGGCGTGCTGGTGCGCGCCGGGCACACCGAGGCCTGCTGCGACCTCATGCGGCTCGCCGGCCTCAACCCGTCGGCGGTGCTGTGCGAGATCATGAACGACGACGGCACGATGGCGCGGCTGCCGGAGCTCGAGCGCTTCGCCGACCACCACGGGCTCAAGGTCGGCGCGATCGCCGACCTGATCCACTACCGCAGCCGCACCGAGAAGCTGGTCGAGCGCATGGCCGAGCGGCCGATCACGACGCCGCACGGCGCGTTCCGCCTCGTCGTCTACCGCGACAAGCTCACCGACGCGACCCACCTCGCGCTGGTGCGCGGACCGCTCGCTCCCGACGTCGAGACGCTGGTGCGCGTGCACGAGCCGCTGTCGGTGATCGACCTCCTCGACGTCCACGACACGACCCACTCGTGGACGATCCCGGCCTCGATGGAGGCGGTGGCTGCGTCCGGTCGCGGCGTGATCGTGCTCCTGCACCGGCCGGAGACGCCGCAGGAATTGCGCCGCCGCGCGCTGTCGAGCGAACCGCTGGCCGCGCCGAAGACCGACCTCCGCAACTACGGCATCGGGGCGCAGATCCTGCGCGACCTGAACGTGGGACGCATGCGCCTGCTCGCGAGGCCGCGCAAGATGCCCTCGATGACCGGCTTCGACCTCGAAGTCACCGGTTACCTCGACGCGCCCGCGCGCGCCGCGGGCTGAAGCGGGCCATGGCGCGCCGCATCGCCCCCTCGAGCGCCGGCGCCGGACGCCGCGTCGCGATCGTGCTGTCCCGGTTCAACCCGGCGATCGGCGAAGGCCTCCTCGCCGGTGCGCTCCGCGCGCTCGCGGAAGCGGGCGTCGCCGACGACGACGTGCTGATCGTCTCGGTGCCCGGCGCGCTCGAAGTGCCGCTCGCGTTGCAGCGGCTCGCGCAGGGCGGCGACTACGACGCGCTGGTGGCGCTCGGCGCGGTGATCCGCGGCGAGACCTACCACTTCGAGATCGTCGCCAACGAGTCGGCGTCCGGCGTGTCGGGCGTGATGCTCGAGTTCGGCACGCCGATCGGCAACGGCATCCTGACCTGCGAGACCGACGCCCAGGCCGAGGCCCGCATGGACACGAAGGGCTACGAGGCGGCGCAGGCCGCGCTCGAACTCGCGAACCTCTCCGATGCTCTCGACGACGCCTAGGTCCGCGGCGCGCCGTCGCTCGCGCGAACTCGTGCTGCAGGGCCTCTACCAGCGCCGGCTCGCGGACAACGCGCCCGACGACGTGCGCGTCCAACTCGAGACGAGCAAGGGCTACGAGCGCGCCGACGCCGCGTACTTCGACGCGATGTGGCGTGCCCTCGCCGCGGGGGCTGACGCGCGGGTCGAGCGGCTCGCGCCGCTCCTCGACCGCAAGCCGGCGGAACTCTCGCCGATCGAGCGCGCGATCCTCGCGATCGGCGCCTGGGAACTCGACGAGCGCCCGGAGATTCCCTACCGCGTGGTGATCAACGAGGCGGTGGAACTCGCGAAGTCCTACGGCGGCACCGACGGGCACAAGTTCGTCAACGGCGTGCTCGACCGCCACGCGGCGAGCGTGCGCGCGGCCGAAGTGGCCGCGCGCGCGCGCTGAGGCGCCCGTCATGCGCGCACCGGCGGCGCTCCTCGCCGCGCTCGCCGCCGCGGCCGTGTTCGCGGCGCCGGCCGCGTCGGCGCAACGTTCGCTCGTCGTCACCTGCAGCCACGACGCCGACGCGTGCGAACTCGCGGCGAAGACCTACGAGCGCGAGACCGGGGTGTCGGTCGCGATCACGCGCAAGCCGACCGGCGAGGCCTACGCGCAGATCCGCGCGGAGCGGGAGAACCCCCGTTCCGACGTCTGGTACGGCGGCACGATCGACCCGCTGCTGCAGGCCGCCGCGGAAGGTCTCCTCGAACCCTACCGCTCGCCGCGACTCGTCGAACTCGCGCCCTGGGCGCGGGAGGCCACCGAGCGCAGCGGCTTCCGCGTCGCCGCGATCTACCGGATCGTCCTGGGGTTCGGATCGAATCCCGCGCTCGTCGCGAAGCGGGGCGCCACGGCGCCGCGCTGCTGGGCCGACCTCACGGGCGAGGCGTGGCGTCACGACGTCGAGCTCTCCAATCCGGTGACGAGCGGCACCGGCTACACCATCCTGGCGACGCTCGTGACGCTCTACGGCGAGGACGGCGCGTTCGCCTACCTGAAGCGGCTCGCGCCCAACGTGGTGCGCTACACGCAGTCCGGGACGGCGCAGGGGCCCTCGGTCGCGCGCGGCGAGGTCGCGGTCGGCGTGTCGTTCGTGCACGAGTTCGTCACCCAGCAACTCGCCGGCTTTCCGGTGGAGATCACGATTCCCTGCGAGGGCACCGGCGCCGCGCTCGGCGGCATGGCGATCGTCGCCGGCGCGCCGCATCCGCGCGAGGCGCGCGCGTTCTACGACTGGGCGCTCGGCCGCGACGCGCAGGAGCTCGCCAACCGCACGCGGAACCTGATCGTGCCGGCCAATGCGACCGCGACGATCCGGCCCGAGGCCGCCCGGTTCGCGCAGGTCCCGACGCTCGACGTCGATCCGATGCGCTTCTCGCAGCCGGAACTGCGCAAGCGGCTGCTCGCCCGCTGGCAGCGCGAGATCGGCGACGTCGCCCTCCGGCGATGAACGAATTCGCGCTGATCGACCGGCACTTCCGGCGCGCGTCGCGCGATCCCTCGGTGCGGGTGGGCATCGGCGACGACGCCGCCGTCCTCGCTCCGTCGCCTGGCGCCGAACTGGTTCTGGCGGTCGACATGATGGTCGAGGGCCGCCACTTCCTCGCCGGCGCGGATCCGGCCGCGCTCGGGCACAAGGTCCTCGCAGTCAACCTGTCGGACCTCGCGGCGATGGGGGCACGGCCGCGCTGGGCGCTCCTCGCCGGCGCGCTCCCGGACGCCGACGACGCGTGGCTCACCGCGTTCACGCGCGGGCTCTTCGCGCTGGCGGGGGAGCACGACGTCGCGCTCGTCGGCGGCGACACGACGCGCGGTCCGCGCAACCTGTGTATCACGATCGTGGGCGAAGTGCCTGCGGGGACGGCGATCCTGCGGAGCGGCGCCGCGTCCGGCGACGACCTCTGGGTGTCGGGGACGCTGGGCGACGCGATGCTGGGACTCGCCGCGCTCGAGGGGCGTGTCGCGCTCGACCACGCGTCGCGCACCTCCTGCATCGCGCGCCTCGAACGGCCGACGCCGCGCGTCGCGCTCGGCATTGCGCTTCGCGGCATCGCCTCGGCGATGCTCGACGTCTCCGACGGACTCACCGGCGACCTCGCCCACCTCGCCTCGGCCTCGCGCGTCGGTGCGATCGTCGAGCTCGCCCGGGTGCCGCGGACCGGCGCGCTCGACCGGCTGCTGCGCGGCGACGATCGTGCGCTCGCGCTCGCCATGGTCCTGGCGGGAGGCGACGACTACGAACTCGTGTTCGCCGCGCCTGTGGCGCTGCGCTCGCGCGTCGAAGCCGCGGGACGGGGCGCGAACGTGGCGGTGACACGCATCGGGCGTGTCGTCGAGGGCGCGGGCGTGGTCGTGCACGACGAGGCCGGCGTGCCGTTCGAAACGCTGCCGCGCGCATTCGACCACTTCGCCGCCGACCGCGCATGAAGGGCGCGCCGCCGACGGCCGCGTTCCTGTTCCGCCACCCCGCGCATTTCCTCGCGCTGGGTTTCGGCGCGGGCCTCGCGCCCTTCGCGCCCGGCACCTTCGGCACCGCCGTCGCGATTCCGCTCGCCTTCCTGCTCGCGCGCTCCGGCGACGCGGGTTACGCGGTCGGCACGCTCGTCCTGTTCGCGGCGGGAGTGTGGGCAGCGTCGGTCACCGCGCGCGACCTCCGCGTGCCCGACCACGGCGCGATCGTGATCGACGAGGTGGTCGCGTTCCTCGCCGTGCTGTTCTTCACCGGCCTCGACCCGGTGTCGATCGGTCTCGCGTTCCTGCTGTTCCGCTTCTTCGACATCGTGAAGCTCCCGCCGGCGCGCGCGATCGACCGCGCGTGGCACGGCGGGCTGGGGACGATGCTGGACGACGTCGTCGCGGCGGGCTACGCGCTCCTCGCGTTCGCGCTCCTCGTGCGCGCGGCCGGCGCGCTGGGGCTCACCCGGTGATCGACGCGCGCCGCATCGAGGAGGCGGGGCTGAACGCGCTGCAGACGCAGCGCCAGCTCTTCTACGACGGCTGGGTCCTGCGCTTGTCGCCGGGCAAGGCGAAGCGCGGACGCAGCGTCAACCCGCAATACGGCAGCACCTTGCCGCTCGACGACAAGATCGGCCACTGCGAAGCCGTGTATCGCGAACGCGAACTGCCGGCGATCTTCCGCATCACGCCGTTCGCCACACCGTCGTCGCTCGTTCCGGCCCTCGAGGCGCGAGGCTACCGGCGCTTCGACCCCACGCTCGTGCAGGTGGCGCCGCTCGACGGCGCCGAGATTCCGGCACCGCAGGTGCCCGACGTGACGGTGGTCGAGCCCGGCGCGGCGGCGTTCGTCGATGCGGTGGCCGACCTGCGCGGATCGCCGCAGGTGCAGCGCGACGCGCATCGCGAACGACTCGCGCAGTCGCCGCTCGACGCGCGCTACGCCGTCGCACGCGTCGACGGCGTCGTCGTGGCCGCGGCCAAGGCGGCGCGTGAAGGGGAGATCGTCGGCGTCTTCGACGTGGTCACGTCGTCCTCGCACCAGCGCCGGGGCATCGCGACGATGCTCGTCGCGCGCCTCCTCGCGCGCGCGTGGGAACGCGGCGCGCGTGTCGCGTACCTGCAGGTCGACGCGGGCAACGCGCCGGCGATCGAGGTGTACCGGCGCTTCGGGTTCGCGACGCTCTACGAGTACGTCTATTTCGGCCGGGACGGCGAATGCCGGTGACCCCGTCGGGCGTGTCCGCGATCCTCTGTGCGGCGAGCGCGCTGGTGGAGGCGCTGCGGTCGCGCCGCTGGTTCCTCGCGACGGCGGAGTCGTGCACCGGCGGCGGCGTCGCCCAGGCGGTGACCTCGATCGCAGGCAGTTCGGAGGTGTTCGACCGGGGCTTCGTCACCTACACCGACCGATCGAAGGTCGAGATGCTCGGGGTGCCTCGGGCGCTGCTCGAAGCCCATGGCGCGGTGTCGGAGGCGGTCGCGCGCGCGATGGCGGACGGCGCGCTTCGCGCGAGCCGTGCGGACGTCGCGGTCGCCGTGACCGGCATCGCCGGACCCGGCGGCGGGACACCCGGAAAGCCGGTCGGCATGGTCTGCTTCGCCTGGGCGACCCGGGACGGAGCGGGGGGGGTGCGGACCCGGCACCTGCCGGGCGGCCGCGGGGCGGTCCGGGAGGCGTCGGTCAGGATCGCGCTCGAAGGGGTGATCGCATTGGCGTCGGGATCGCCGCCGGAATAGCGGCATTCGGGCGACCCCGGGCCAGAGGCGGGCGGCAGGTCCAGCGTCGGTCCGTTCGGCGCCCCGGCCCGATCAGGCACCTCTGGCCAGAAGCGCGCCATCGGCCGGACGGATTAGGCCGGAAGACCCCTTCCATCGAACGATCGTTCCATGGAATAATGGCTGGCATCGGCGGGCACATCCCGCCGGCGGCCCGCGGCAGGGGCCGGCCGGCGCCCCGGCGGACCCTCGTCACCAGGACCCTCGGGAGGCACATCATGGACGACCGGACCCACGGAAAGACGATCATGGACGACCAGAAGAGCAAGGCGCTGGCGGCGGCGCTCCAGCAGATCGAGAAGCAGTTCGGCAAGGGCTCGATCATGAAGATGGGCGACGCGCAGGTGCAAAACGACCTGTCCGTCGTCTCGACCGGCTCGCTCGGTCTCGACATCGCGCTCGGCATCGGCGGCCTGCCCCGCGGGCGCATCGTCGAGATCTACGGGCCCGAATCGTCGGGCAAGACGACGCTGTGCCTGCAGGTCGTCGCGGAAGTGCAGAAGGCGGGCGGCGTCGCCGCGTACATCGACGCCGAGAACGCGCTCGACCCGGCCTACGCAGGCAAGCTCGGCGTCGACGTCGCCGACCTCCTGATCTCCCAGCCCGACACCGGCGAGCAGGCGCTCGAGATCGCGGACATGCTCGTTCGCTCGGGCGGCGTCGACGTCATCGTGATCGACTCGGTCGCCGCGCTGGTGCCGAAGGCGGAGATCGAGGGCGAGATGGGCGACCAGCTCCCCGGCCTGCAGGCGCGGCTGATGAGCCAGGCGCTGCGCAAGCTCACCGCGAACATCAAGCGCGCGAACGTGCTCGTGATCTTCATCAACCAGATCCGGATGAAGATCGGCGTGATGTTCGGCAATCCGGAGACGACCACCGGCGGCAACGCGCTCAAGTTCTACGCGTCGGTGCGTCTCGACATCCGCCGCATCGGCGCGATCAAGAAGGGCGAGGAGGTGGTCGGCAACGAGACCCGCGTCAAGGTCGTGAAGAACAAGGTCGCCCCGCCGTTCCGGGAGGCGCTGTTCGACATCCTCTACGGCGAGGGCATCTCGCGCGAGGGCGAGATCGTCGAACTGGGCGTCACCCACCGGATCGTCGAGAAGTCCGGCGCCTGGTACGCGTACGGCGGCGACAAGATCGGCCAGGGCAAGGACAACGCGCGCGAGTACCTGAAGGAACACCCGGAGGTCGCCGACGAGATCGAAGGCAAGATCCGCGCGGCGGTCGGCGTGCCGGTCCCCGGCCAGATCAAGCCGGTGGCGGACGACGGCGCGTAGCGGGCGGGTCCGGCGGCCACCGCCCATGCGCCGCACGCCGTCGCGAAGCGCGGATCGCACGCCGCCTTCCGCGCTCTCGACGGCGGTGCGCATGCTCGCCCGACGCGAGTACGCCCGCGCGGAGCTGCGCGCCCGGCTCATCGCGCGCGGCGTGAGCGAGGAGGCCGCCGATGCCGCGCTCGACGAACTCGCCGGGCGCGGGTTCCTGTCGGACGCCCGTTACGCGGAGGCGCTCGTCGCCCGAAAGGCCGGCCGCTGGGGCGCTCGCGCGATCGCGCATGAACTGCGCGAGAAGGGCGTCGAGGCAGGCGCAGCGTCGTCGGCGCTCGCATCGCTCGCGGGCCGCGACGAGGTCGTCGAGGCGCTCGCGCTGCTGCGCACTCGCTACGATGCGCCGCCGAAAGACGAGCGCGGGAAGGCGCGCCAGGTTCGCTTCCTGCTCGCACGCGGCTACGCGATGTCGGTCGCGCTGAAGGCGCTTCGCGCCCTCGGCTCGAAGGATCCGGACGCTCGGTGACGTGCGAACCGCATCGTACCCTGGCGCCCCCGGCGCAACGAGTTGCCGCGATTGGCGCGCGTGTCCGCCTTGCCTGACACCCAGTTGCTGCATCGGCGCCCGATGCGCCGCCACCGCAGACTCCGCCGCAGCTGACCTCTGTCCTCTGACTGCTGTCTCCTGATCCCGGCGCCCGATGCGCCGCCACCGCAGACTCCGCCGCAGCTGACCTCTGTCCTCTGACTCCTGTCTCCTGACCCCTGAATCATCCCGGCGGAGCGTTCGTCGCCGGCAGCCCGCGCAAGCGCATGCCGGGAGGCAGCGCGATCAGTTCGAGCTTCACGAGGCGTGCCGTGATCGCGCCCTGGGTGCGGCCGTGGGCACGGGCGAGTTCGGTCACCCCCATCCCCGCGGCATGCGCTTGCGCGAGCAGGGCGTCCTCGGCGGCCGACCACGGCCGGCCGGCGTTCGCCCGGTCGGGCGGCGCGCCGGACAGGCTCGCCGGCCGCGGAACTTCGAGGGCATCGATCGCTGCGCACACGACGCGCAGGAAGTCGGTGCGCTGCGCCGGATGATCGGGCGTTAGCAGCGCGCCGCTGCCCGGGTCGACGCCGTCGCGCCATGCGGCGAGCGAGCGCAAGAGGTCTTCTCGTTCCATCGTCGTTCCCTCATCCGGGTCCGTGCGCGGGACGGGCGGCCCGAAGTGGGCTCCCGTCCGCCGCGCACCACCTGATCCGAGGATGCGCGCCGCGCCATTCGGGCGCCTTCGTCCATCCGGCCGAGCCCTTGGGTACGGCGTGCGCCGCGGAGTAGAATCCAACCCTTTGATTTGCCGGCGCGAACCCTCCACCCCGCGCGCCGCCCGGACCCCCATGACCGCCGCCGAGATCCGCCGCAAGTTCGTCGAGTACTTCGTCTCGAAGGGGCACACGCACGTCGCCTCGTCGTCGCTCGTGCCCGGCAACGACCCGACGCTGCTCTTCACCAACTCCGGGATGGTCCAGTTCAAGGACGTGTTCCTGGGTCACGACAAGCGCGCCTACGTGCGCGCGACGACCGCGCAGCGCTGCGTGCGCGCCGGCGGCAAGCACAACGACCTCGAGAACGTGGGCTACACGGCCCGCCACCACACGTTCTTCGAGATGCTCGGCAATTTCAGCTTCGGCGACTATTTCAAGCGCGACGCGATCCGCTACGCGTGGGAACTGCTGACCGTCATCTACGAGCTGCCGGCGGAGAAGCTGTGGGTGACGGTCTACATCGACGACGACGAGGCGTTCGACGTCTGGGCGAACGAGGTCGGCGTCCCGCGCGAGCGCATCGTGCGCATCGGCGACAACAAGGGTGCGAAGTACGCCTCCGACAACTTCTGGCAGATGGCAGACACCGGTCCCTGCGGCCCCTGCTCGGAGATCTTCTACGACCACGGCCCCGACGTCGCGGGCGGCCCGCCCGGATCGCCCGACGCGGACGGCGACCGCTACATCGAGATCTGGAACCTGGTGTTCATGCAGTTCAACCGCGACGCGCAGGGCAACATGACGCCGCTGCCGAAGCCCTGCGTCGACACCGGCATGGGGCTCGAGCGCCTCGCCGCGGTGCTGCAGCACGTGCACTCGAACTACGAGATCGACCTCTTCGTCGACCTGATCGGCGCCGCGGCGCGCGAGACCGGCACGAAGGACCTGGGCTCGCCCAGCCTGCGGGTGATCGCCGACCACATCCGCGCCTGCGCCTTCCTCGTCGTCGACGGCGTGATCCCGGGCAACGAGGGCCGCGGCTACGTGCTGCGCCGGATCATCCGCCGCGCGATCCGCCACGGCTACCAGTTGGGCCAGCGCCAGCCGTTCTTCTACCGCCTCGTCGACGAACTCGACCGGCTGATGGGCGAGGCCTACCCGGAACTGCGGCGCGAGAGGGTCCGCGTCGCGCAGGTGCTGAAGACCGAGGAGGAGCGTTTCGGCGAGACGATCGTCCACGGCATGACGATCCTCGACGCGGCGATCGGCGACATGCGTCGCGCGAAGCGCACGGTGCTCGACGGCGGGACGGCGTTCACGCTCTACGACACTTGGGTCATTCGCTAAAATATCAAGATATCTTTGCTCTACTGAATTTGGTAACAACTCTCCTACTAAAACCAATTTCTTAGTGGCTTTGCTCCAAGTTTCTTTTGTGTTATTACCGAGAGAAAAATGTTTATCTTCAGTAATAAATTTGATAATTTCGGGATTTACTTGTAATTCGGAAACCGTTTCATACAACGGTTCTTCGAATGGTGCATTGATATGAACCGGCCCTTTTTGGGTAACCGCAACATGCAACGCCATTTGAATGTGATTATCGTTTTCAGCAGAGGTATCTTCACGTAAATTCGCATTGTACAAAGAATGATTTCCCAATACGTTTTCTTGACGAATCGTTTGCCCGTCGCCAATATCAATCTTATTTTGTGGTCTGTCCGCAGAAATGACTACTAAAGGAATTTGACTATAAAACGCTTCTGCCACCGCTGGATAATAATTCAATACCGCAGAACCCGAAGTACAAACAACCGCAACGGGTTTCTGAATTTGTTGGGCAATTCCCAAAGCAAAAAATGCAGCACAACGTTCATCAGCAATACTGTAACATTTGAAAAACGGATTATTAGTAAATCCGATTGTCAAAGGCGCATTGCGCGAACCTGGTGAAATTACGATATGTTGGACTCCTTTTTGTTGGCAAATTTCGATAATGCTTTGCGCTAAAGGAATTTTTGGATACATCATTTTAAAAAATAACTGGACTACAAAGTTACGAAGTTGAAAAGGTTTTTAGTACTTTTACTACGTAATTTCTTTGCCAAATGGAGATAAAAATTAGAGACTATCAAATAACAGATTGCCCAGCCATCTTAGACATCATCAACGATGCAATTTTGAATTCAACCGCTTTGTACGATTATAACGTTCGAACTTTATATACACAAGAAGCTATTTTTGAAGAAAAAATTCAGAAAGGTTTTCCTGTAATTGTAGCCGAAATGAATGGTGAAGTTGTAGGCTTCGGCTATTATAGTGAATTTCGTTTCAGAGAAGCGTATAAATTCACGGTGGAACATTCGGTTTATGCGAATAAAAACTGTATTGGAAAAGGCATCGGAAAATTATTATTGACCGAATTAATCGAAAGAGCCAAAAAACAAAAACTTCACACGATGATTGGTGTTATCGATTCAGAAAACACGAACAGCATCGATTTTCATAAAAAATTTGGCTTTGAAGAAGTTGGTTTTATTAAAGAATCGGGCTTTAAATTTAACCGATGGTTGCATTCTGTTTTTGTTCAGAAAATGCTTTAAAATTAGTTGCAGTTCTCAGTCGCAGTCAACAGATACTGATAACTGAGACTGAAAACTGAATACTAAATTATTTCCCTTCAATCCAATTAACGATTTCAGCATCTGTAGGTAACGTTCTTGGAGACACTACTTTTGCTAATTCACCATTTTCATTGATTAGGTATTTTTGGAAGTTCCATTGTACTTCGCTATCTTCCAAACCGTTTTTGGCTTTTTGTGTTAAAAATTGGTATACCGGATGCATGTCGCCTCCTTTTACCGAAATTTTAGACATCATAGGAAACGAAACACCATAGTTTTGTTGGCAGAACGTTGCAATTTCTTGATTCGTTCCTGGCTCTTGTGCTCCAAAGTTGTTTGCTGGAAAACCTACGATTACGAAATTTTTGTCTTTGTATTTTTCATAAATCGCTTGTAATTGTTCATATTGCGGTGTTAAACCACATTCAGAAGCGGTGTTAACCACTAAGACTTTCTTTCCTTTTAAGGTTGAAAAATCAAAAGTATCGCCACTCAAATCTTCTACTTTAAACTGATAAATCGTTTCTTTTGCCATAGGTGTTGTGGTTGCTGTTGGAGTAGTCGTTTGTTTCTTTTGTGCCTGATTTTGACAGCTAAAAAACAATGCTGCTACTGAAAACAAGGTTACTAATTTCTTCATCTTTTTTTTATTTCAAAGTTAAATTTTAAATTAAGTTTAACATGCTAAACATAAGTTAAAAAAGAAATATTTTGTATTTTGTAACAAATTGAAATTCTATGCGAAACAGAACTATTACACTATTTGAATTTTCTGAGGACAATGAAAAACTAATTAACTTTAGTAACGATTTAGCTACTGAAATTAATAGTAATCTATTCCTCGTCCATCAAACCGATCGCTTGATTCCTTCTTTCACCGATGCTGAAACCAAAAAAGGGATTTTGGAAGTTGAAAAAAAAGAAGCCATCGTAAAAATCAACGAAATCATCGATTTAAAAACTCATGATATTGAATGTGAAATTACGGAAAAAAACGTTGTGAATTACTTAGAAAGCCTTCATGATTCATCTATTTGTGATTGGGTAATTGTAAAACAAAAAGAAAAAGAAGAGTTTGAGAGTTTTTTCACGAAAAGCACCATCTTAAAAATTATTGAAGAAACAAATTCGCTTTTGATTGCATTGCCTCAAGATTTCAGCTACAACATGCCC